>Ga0310837_100041_pt1 | contig 203547 bp, 187 predicted proteins | sample SM_ome_5_FD_201315 | JGI IMG/M metagenome (GOLD analysis project Ga0310837, IMG submission 201315) | Sorghum-adapted microbial communities enriched on stacked mutant (SM) sorghum from Joint BioEnergy Institute, Emeryville, California... ...
CGGCGCGCCGGCTGCTCGCTGTGCCCGCGGTCGAGGCTCACGAACTTGTTGAAGTTCTTGAGGAAGACGAGCTCGACCGTACCGACCGGGCCGTTCCTCTGCTTAGCAATGATGATCTCGATGATGTTTTTCCGCTCGGTTTCCTTGTCGTAGTAATCGTCCCGGTACAGAAACGCCACAATGTCCGCGTCCTGTTCGATTGATCCAGATTCCCGCAGATCGGATAGCATCGGACGCTTGTCTTGCCGCTGTTCTACGCTCCGCGACAACTGCGACAACGCGATGACTGGTACATCCAGTTCCTTTGCGATCTCTTTCAGCATCCGCGAGACGTACGAGACTTCCTGCGTCCGGTTTTGCCCCGGACGGTATGGCACATGGATAAGTTGCAAATAGTCGATGATGATCATTCCGAGGCCCTTGTCCTTCTTAAGCCTGCGGCACTTGGACCGGATCTCAGTGACCGTTATTCCCGGTGTGTCGTCAATGTAGATTGGCGCATCTGACATCGTACCGACCGCCATGGACATCTTTTCCCAATCTTCTCCTTCGAAGAATCCGGTCCGCATCCGTCCTGCGTCGACGTTGGACTCAGCAGTGAGCATACGCTGGACCAACTGTGTTGCCGACATCTCAAGGCTGAATATCGCAACCGACTCGCCAGCTATTGTCGCAACGTTTTGCGCGATGTTCAGCGCAAACGCCGTCTTGCCGACCGATGGTCGAGCCGCCACGATGATCAAATCGCTGCGCTGGAAGCCTGCCGTCATTTTGTCCAAATCGGAAAATCCGGATGGAATGCCGGTCACACCCCGGAAGCTGTCCCGGTTTTGGTACTTGATCTCGTTTTGCTCCCATACCTCCATGAGCACATCCCGCACAGGTTGAAAATCCCGCGCAGACGCCGCCTGGTCTGAGAGTTTTGCGACCGCTGCTTCGGCAGCATGGACAAATTCGTTCACGTCCTGCGACTTGGCTGCCTTGCGCAACATCTCCATCGACGTTTCGATGGTCTGGCGCCGCAGGCGCATTTCCCGGACTCGTTCGGCGTAGAATCCCACGCTAGCCGCTGACGGGACAGCACTGGTTAGCTGGCCTATATAGCCGATGCCGCCGACATCCTCCAGCTCTCCGCGGTCTTGGAGCCGGGAAACCAGTGTGACGAAATCAAGCGGTTTTCCGTCTTCGTTCAGATCCACCAGCGCTTGAAAAATCCACTGATGCGCAACGCTGTAGAAATCCTCTGCACTAATCCGTTCTGTGACTGTATAAATCGATTCAGCTTCCAGCAGGATTGCGCCTAATACCGCCTGTTCGGCTTCCAAGTCGCGGGGAGTTTCTATGCCCAAAAAATCTTCAATGACGCTCATTCCCGATCACCACGCAGCATGGCCCGAACCTCGGCGCTGAGTCCCGGCGGCGGTGGTGCCGACCGCTTTCGCCATTCTTCCAGCTGATCGAAATACTCCTGCGCTTGTCTCCGGCTTCGCTCCGCATCCATCTGGTCGCCCAAGCGACCGCGGATGTCGGCGATGGTGGGCGGGAAACGCTCCGTCCGGATGTGCTCTTCGACGTTGCGCATGGCCACGTCGAAAGGGAAGTCCTGCAGATACTTGCAATAGTGCTGAACGCTTTCAGGGCTCGTATCAATACCCGGATAAGAACGTTTGAGCATTTCCAAGAGGTCAATGACCTGCAGTTTGTTCATGCATCAATTCCTCCTCTCGCAATCGTTGCAACTGCTCCAACTCTCTTTGAAGTTTGTTTTTAGGTGCCCCTTTCGGTGATGCTCTTGCAGCCTTGGATTGATCGAATTTCTGGTCAAACAGGATCGCCCTGTCGAGAGTCTTTGCACCGGCCGCAGCGTAATCGTTAAGGATTTTGAGTACGAGCCGTACGTCAGGTGACACCATCCCAGCCCGTTCGATAGCCCGCACAATGACACTCTCGTCAAACCCTTCTTCGTCGATGTATTTTCCAAGTTGCTGTGCTTGGTAAGGCGTCATCATTCGCTGGTTTACGCGCTCGTATGCTTGAAAATATGTTTCGCGTGTTTCGCGCGCGTCTGTAGTCGTAGTAGTATGGTTAGGTATGGTTTGGTTTGGTTTGGTAGCCATGTGACCACCGTCACCGTCTTCAATTTGTCCGCGTGACAGGCGCGTGACAGGCGCGTGACATTCTTGCGATTTTTCGTTTTTTTGGCGTGACCGACGCTTTCGTTCTCTGTTTTGTTCTCTTTTGTCTATAAGTCGGCCGGCGTATTCGTACCAATCGTGAATGACAAGCCCGGTTGATTCTTGGTCAACAAATCCAGAGTCGATCAATGCGGTAACGATCTTTTTGGCTTCCCCGTCCCAACCGCATGCATCTGCGATGTCGTATTCGTCAAAGCGGGATATATCTCCATCTTGGGCGTAATCCATAGCCCACCACCAAAGAAAGTGCAGATGTCCGACGGCTGCAGGCAGAGAGACACCAAGCAATCTTGATAGCTTTTTAGTTTTAGGATGTCTCGCCAACTCCTGGTGGCTCTCAATCCATGCCATGACGTTAACCTCTCTTATTTTCGATAAGTGCTGCAGCTGTCGTATCCGACAACCGAAATTCCCCGCCAATCACCGCTGCGGCCGCAGCGTCCGGAGATGCCCCGGACGCCACCGCCTCATAAACCGCCTGCATGTCCCGCACATCTTTTTCCTGCGCCTCCCGGGCGCGCTCGTTCAGCGTCATACCGGAATCACCCGCTCGGTTCCGGTATGACGGTGGATCAGGTGCAACTCGCCGGGCGGAGCCTTCGCCACGAGCCAGTTTTCGGGGTTTAAGATTCAACGATCTAATTACCTTTTTCTGCTTCAATGTCGGTTTTTTGCCCCTCATTTTTACACCTTCTCTTTGAGAAAAATTCTTTTCAGTGATATTTGCCGCTTTTCCTTTGTTGAAAGTCCGATCTCCCGAGGAGTCATTGTTTTTACTGTAGCTGCTTTTTCCATACTCCAACCGGCATAAATCCTGGAGCGAAACGTGTCATAATTGATCCCGTTTCTCTTCAAGAGATTAATTATTTCGAGTGGATATTTCCTGGCAGATTCATGTGCTCGTTTTGCTTGCGATCTGCGATCCTGTAGTTGTTGTGTTGCTGCGCGTTCAGGTTCCCAACCAAGTTCATTTACCCGATACTTATAAGTGCTGTAGCAAATGCCGTTCTTTTCAGCGATTTTTATCCACTTGTTACTGTGAAATTTTCTCTTTTGGGGTGGCGTCGTCATTGCCTTCTCTTTGGACCATCCTAACTGACGGACACGATTGTAAAACGTCGTTCGACTGATCCCATTTCTTTCTGCTTGTTCGAACTCTTCCGGAGTAATGTAGTAGTCATAAGGATTCATAGATCATCACCTACTGGCTACATAGACCGGTTTCCCAGTTATCTCTTGCACCCGGCGCCGGAATAGCGACTCATCGCTGTTCTGATCGCTCAGATGAAGCAGATGGATTTCCTGAACCTTCGAAAGATCGTTCGCTCGAAGGAAATCAAGCACATTTTCAAGACTGAAATGAGAGCGTAAGAGCCGGTGCCGCATCGCCGGATGGACGCGGCCAGCGGCGATGTTTTCGTCCAGTATTTTGAGAGAATAGTTGCATTCGACGGCAATATGTGTCAGGCCGGTGAACGTATACCGGCAGTAATACGAATCAGTGATAAATACCATCTTTTCACCGTATCTGTTAGCAATCAGAAATCCAAGCGGCTGTTCGGCATCGTGCTCAACATCGAATGGCATAACAGTCCACGTACCAACATCAAACTGACGTTTCGGTTCGATCACCTTTATCCTGTGCCCGGACAATCCTCTGGCAGCTATTGTTCCTGCGCTGGCGTAAATGTTGACGCCTGCTTTGGCTAGGTCGCCAGCCGACCGGGAATGGTCCATATGCTCGTGAGTTATCAGTACGCCCGCAAGGCGCGATACGCGAAAATCAAGCGCCTTGCGGATGTCTGAGAATCGAAATCCTGCCTCTATCAGCAGTTCGGTGTGACCGTCAGTTACGTGGTAGCAGTTGCCTGCGCTACTGCTACCGAATGACCGGAACTGTATCATCAGAAACCGGGCCCGGCGCCGGCAGCTGTGGCCGTTGCAGCAGGATCGTCGAACGGGAATTCGGCTTGCATGCCGCCACCGAGATGGTCTGTGGTGTCTTGTGCAGAATTTTGATGCGCCTTTTTCTGTTCTTCTCGCGTGGACTGTTCCTGTTTCGGTTCTTCTGGTTCGATCGGCGGTTCTTCAACCGGCGTTCCTTCGATGTCCAGCGGTTCGCTGTTGGCGTTCTGCAGCATCTCGCGCCGCACTTCTGCGTATTGCGGATCAGTTGCTTCCGCGTGGATCATCTCAATGAACGCGCTGCCGAAGTCCTTCGGGATCTTCTTGACGATGTTGTTGCGCATCTTACGGATCAACATCTGCTCGCGGCTCTGATATTCCCGCCACGCCGGGCTGATCCACTGTTGCAGTTCCGGGTCGTCCAGCGCTTCCAACCCTTTTGATTTGGCCTTGTCCAGGATTTCTTTCTTCTTCTCGGCGATCTGCTTTTGCTGTGCCGGCGTGGCCTTGAACCGGTCGGCACAAATGCCGAAAGTTTCGTTCATGAGGTTGTTTGCGATGTGCGCGATCAAATTCTTCGCCACGTCATCGCGTTCTGCGATGAAAAATTGGATGCTGTCGTCCTGGAAGATGATCGGGTACACGACGCGGACGACCTCACCCTTGCCGGTCGGCGTCCACTTCGGCGGCGTCATCTCCAGTCCGTTGTAGGTGGGATATTCGAAATGATCATGTTCGCGGACAATCCAGAAGGGGCGAACCTGTTTCACGTTGCGGCCGAAACGGGCGAGGATGGCGTCATTGCCGTCACCCTCGATACCCATCTCGATTTGTTTTTTCCAGTTATCACCAACCTTGACGTTTCTAATTTGGAAAAAGACTTCCCGCGGGCTAGCCGCTGCGTTGAGTTTGAGTGCCGCGACATTCATGAGTATTTGCGTCACGTTGTTGCGGTCCAGTTGGGGATCGTTCCAGTCGATCCCCTTAGCATCCAGAACTGCGTTGATAGCGCTGATAGCATTGATGACGCACTGTTTGCTGTATTGATCCATGTTCACGCCGTTAGACGTCAACTGACGCTCGATCATCGGAGCGAACGTTTCTGTAACTTTGACAAGTCCAGTCGAAAAACTCATATGTTACACAGCCTCCTTGATGTTGATTTGGTTTTCCACCCGCAGCGATTTGTCTGCGGCGCTGACAATCAACCTGATTTGCTGCCCCGGTGTCGGCAGCGGGCGGGTTACAGACTCCGCGTTGTCCAGGAAGATCGGCGCCGCGATGCCGTAGTGCTCGCTGAGCGTGGCGATGATGTCCAATCCAACATTGTGCCGGGCGGCGTTGTTCAGACTGCTGTACGGCACACCGTTGACCATGACTTCGCACGTTTCCTCAAGACCACCGTTGATCTGCTGGTTGAAGAGTTTGAACCGCGCCATCCGGAACTTCGAATTGATCCGGCTTTCCAACAAGTCCACCTTCGCCCGCGTGAATTCGTCGAGCAGGTGCAGCTCGTGCTCAAGTCGCTCGAACTCGGCGGCCAATTCTTTTTCCTGCTGCTCCAGTTCGGCGATCCGGGCGTCCTGCCGACGCACGAGGTCGAACTTCGCGCGTTTCGACTCAAGCAGTTCCAGCTCGGTCCGCAGGCCCGCCAGTTCGAGCCGAACAGCGTCCAGCGTGCTCAGGTTGGACGACCGCAGCGCCGCGATCTCGGCTTTGACGGCCTCAAGCTCCTGCTGCTTCGAGATGTAGTCCGGATCAGTGGTCACGTCCGTCATGCCGGCCTGCAGTTCTGCCAGTTCCTTCTCGGCGACGTCGACGGCTGCCCAGCGCGGGCCGCGTACTTCGTGCAGTTCGGCCAGCGTCCGTTCGTGCTCGGCCTTGGCCTGCGTGAGCCGTTCGATCTCGGCGACTTTTGCCTTCCCGCGCTGGTTGATCGCCTCCAGCCGCTCGGCCTTGCGCCGGTTGAACTCGGCCTCTGCCTTCTGCCGGGCGGCAGCGACTTGCTCTTCCGGCAACGCCTGCCCGCACGTAGGGCAGTTGGCATCGCCGCAACTCGATGCATCGAACTGCTCAGCGTTGACCCGGCGCCATTCTTCGCGAAGATGCTCGGCTTCCGCCTTGAGCGCGGCGATCTCACGCTCGGTCGCCTCGATGCGGCGCCGCCGTTCCTGGATTCCGTAGTCCGCTTCTTCTGCGCGCCGGCGCAGCTCTGCGATTTCCTGCCGTTTCTCGGCCAGCTTGTCCAGCGTGCCGGCCTGCAGCTCGTTCTTGAGCGCCAGCAGTTCGCCCTCAATCTCGCGCTGCCGCTTTTCCTTCTCGGCGACCTCGCCGCCGTTCTGGATGCGCTGCAGTTCGGCCTGCTTCGCATCGAGCTGTGCTTTCATGGTGTCGATCTTGTCCTGAAGTTCCTCCTCGGCGTAGCCGCTGATGTCCGGTTTCGAGCGGTGAGCCTCGTCAATGCGGACCGGAATGTTCTCCAACTCGTCATTGATTTCTTTGCGTTTGGCCAGAATCATCTTGCGGTGGTTTTCGATGCTTCGGCCCTGCAGGATTGTCGAAAGCCCGGACAGGTCCGCTCTGGAGGCAATCACATCGTCATCCGTCAGGTCTCCGCAAACATCCATCAGGATTTTGCGCCGCTCTTGCCACTTGAACGCCTCGTTAAAGTAGGTTGGAGACGTAAGAAGCTTGAACACATCCTCGTCGACGATAGACGATACTTGATCCTCGTACTCACCCTTTTTGACAGGCACACCGTCCACGTAGTAATCAGTCGTGTGCCCGCTGAACTCGGTCGTCACGCTGCCGCGCCTCTTGGTCCATTTTTCGTAATAGACCTTCCGCAGCGTCGTCCGGCGGCCGTCGATGGAAAGCACAGCCTCTACTTCATGCTCCAAGTTGTGGATCGGGCTGCCGTCCGTCCTCAGCGTCTTGATCTCGAAGTCAGCCTTATTGGCCGAATCCTTTCCGAACAACAGCCACGTAAACGCGTCGAACAGCGTCGTTTTGCCGACGGCATTGTCGCCGTAGATGTTCACGTCTGCTCCATTGGCTTCCAGGACGAATTCCCGGATGCCTTTGAAGTTTCTAAGCCGAAGCGTGATAAGCTCGATTTTCTTGATCATTCATTTGCCTCCGTTCCTTTGTTTTGTTTAACCGTTCTTCAACCATCAGCCGGAACCGCGCACGTTCGCGCGCCGGCATGCGGTCTGGAAATCTGCAATGCTTGCCGTTGCTCAAAGTCTCGTCGATCGCCTGATCGACAGTTTGCCCCTGACAAAACACCCGCGCAACAACCATCGTGGCGGCAGCGACATCCGACGACTTGCTGATCCAGCGGAACTTCATAGTGTCAGTTCTCCTGTCCCAGCCAAGACCGCTTTTGCCATCATCGAACCAACAAAGCAACTTTCGTTGCAGTAAAGTTTTCCGTCGCGGTCCTGAATGCATCGGTCGCCGAAGTGGATGGCCCTGCCGCATAAAAAGTCAGCGCAATTCCCCACAACATCCAAAGGCTTGTCCGATACAGCAGCTGGTGTCTGCATTGCCGCAATGCTCCCTTCGTGGTAAAATGAATCCATCAAAACATTTCATTGCCCCGAAACCTTCCGGCCCCCACCGGAGGGTTTCTGCTTATGCCGCATCGATTCTCTTTATAATCGCCTCCAAATCCGCTTCATGCTCGGCAATCGTCATATCAATCCAATCGATTGCCGCAGGCAACAATTCCGGGTCCATCTTGTTGTTGACCAGCACCCAGCGCATCGCCTTTAACTCGGATATGCGACGCATGATTTCGCGCACTGTATCTCCCCCTTTCAACCGCCGACAATGGCGAGGATGTTTTGCATAATTTGCAGCCCGTCGAGGCCGCAGAAATAAGCTATCAGAACTTCTTTGGCATTGGTGACTTCAGTCCATCGAAAGAGTGTTTGAGCATCAATTTTCGCCTTGTCACTCTCAATGCGACTGATAACGGACCGGTCATGATAAAGCAACTCGCCAAGCTTCTCTTGCGACAATCCTGCGCGCTCCCTACACGCCCGCAATACCGCGCCAAACTTAAACTGCAACACCTTTCACCACCTTCCTTGTGATCATGACGCACGAGCATGGGAGCTATTTTTGTTGTATCCTTGACTTACCCGCACCCCCTTGCGCCCGCCCGTAGGTGGGCTTGTTTTTTAGGAAGCATTACGGTTTGGAATCTGGATGCTTTCGAGTTCAAGTCGGTCGAGCACTTGATCGAGTGTCGCAGCTCTCAGAACGATCCGGCCAGCCACCCGAGCATGTGGGATGACTTTCTCACGGATCAACTTGCGGATCGTATCAGGATGAACCCCGACATAAACAGCAGCTTCTTCAACCGTCAGAGTCGCCTTTCGAACGGTTTGTTGCTTCTCGACTTCCGCAGCGACCATGCTAGGCAAGATCGTCTGGAGAAAATCCTTCAGCGCATCGACGATTGCAGCGGATTCGTTGGATACTGGTTTGCTCATGGCAAAGGCTCCTTTCTCTTAAACCTCCCATCATCTGGTAAAATGAAAGTTGTCGAGACTTATCATTTAAATTGGGAGGAATTAGTTTGGATAGAGAACTTTTCGAGAAAATTGCTGATGATGTTTTCGCAAGATCAAACGAAGTTTTGGAAAAGGACTTGAAGGAACATGATCCTTTGATCATTACTGAACAGGACTTGCTTGATTACATTAATCACCGCCTCGATATCTACCGAGCGCACCAGGAGAGATACACCACCGAATTGATCTGGAGAGTATTTCATTTAGTTTCGGCAAAAGAGTAGTTCGCTTCTCCGCGCTTTCTCGTCATGCCTTTAGGCGGAAGTCCTGAACCGTAACTTGATGGTCTGAAAGGCTTTATCCCCCATCCTGTGGCCGTCGTTGCAGCGGCGGCCTCAACTTTCAGGGCCAGACCGCAGTGTTTGCAGAAGTTGTCTGCTGGGCCGATCTCGCGGGTCGAGCAACGAGGGCATGTGTTTGTCATGGCAAAGGCTCCTTTCTTAGGCGGTGGATTGTCACGCTGTTTCTGCACTATTCGTGAGGGCATCTTGCTCATTTCCGCACATTTCGTGCGGTATGTTGTCAAAAAAAATTTCCTGGACCGTTTTGTTATAGTAAGAAGCAATTCTCAACTTGATTTCATCACGAGGTACACGCTGACCGTTTTCATACATTTGCAAAGCACTCACGCTGATTTTCAACTCTTTGGCCACTTCTTCTCTAGGTGTATCCCCTCGTAACTTCATTAAACGAGCGGCTATAATGTCTTTCATTTGATCACCCCTTTCGCCGCACGATTTGTGTTGTTGATTAAAATATAGCACAGCACATTTCGTGTTGTCAACACATTATGTGTTCTTTAGTGTCAAATAACACATTGCGTGTTATATTTTGATTAGGTGATGAAAATGATTTTTGGTCAACGTTTAAGAAAGCTTCGCGAAAACAATAAAATAACCCAAAAAGCACTGTCCAAAACACTAAATGTGAGCGAAAGTGCCATTGGTATGTATGAGCGAGGAGAAAGAGAACCAAATCTGGAAACCATAAACAAAATCGCAAACTTCTTTAACGTTCCAACTGACTATCTCCTCGGCCGTACAAGCGATCCATCGCCCCCCAAGGACAAGAAACCATATTACAATCTTACCGAACAAGACGAACGGGACATCGCAAAAGACCTGGAAAAGATGATGAGTGATTTGGAAACAAATGAAGCAATGGCTTTTTACGGGGAGCCTATGGACGAAGAAACGAGGCAATTGGTGAGGATATCTCTGGAAAACTCAATGCGACTGGCGAAGGAAATGGCGAAGAAGAAGTTTACGCCAAAGAAATATAGAAAAGAAGATGAATGAACAATTCTTCTAAACTGCTGAAGTCTCAGTAATATGGCAGCGTGGAGGGGTCTTCATAAATACCATCAAAATATTTGTCTCTCAGTTGGTCAAAAAATACAGAACCAATGACCCCTTTGAAATTGCAACTCAGAAAAACATTACGGTTCTAAAAGCTAATCTGAGCGAAACGCTCGGTTTTTTTAGTAGTTACAAACGCATGTCCTTTATACATATCAATAACAGGCTGGACAACCCCATGCAACGTTTTGTCTGCGCTCACGAACTTGGGCACGCAGTATTGCATCCAGGTATAAATACTCCATTCCTGAAAGCGAAAACATTGTATTCTATTGATCGATTCGAGCGAGAAGCAAATGAATTCGCTGTCGAGTTGCTTATGCCTGATGCCATAGTAAGGGAATACAGCACGATCCAGGAAGCAGCTGCGGCTTGTGAGGTTCCACTTGAAGTGGCTTACTTGAAAAAAGTGTCTTGATAAATATTCTGGGAGGATCATCCCAAATGTTGAATTATTTGAAGAGAAAATTCTCTGTGAATAAACCTGATCACAAGGATTCGGACATTGCACTGATCATAGAGAAAGAACTTCAAAAAATACACAAATCAGCTGAAATAATCGACACATCTAACGATATAGCAAATGTAATTCATCATATAAAAATAGGTCAAGAAGCGACTCTCAAATTAAAGCAATTGGATGATCTAGGATATTATAAAGCAGACACTAAGGTTTCCGATTGTATCGATATTTTCTTCAACTTAAAAGAGGCTATTGTTCATAAAGCCATCAAAAGATCAACCGATGAAATGCTCACAAACATAGACATGCTTAATTCAAATGAAGAAAAAATTGTTCACCTTGAAAAATTCATTGACCACTTATCTAGTTTTTGGCATGAATACTCTGAAGATAACCATATATATGTCAAATATCTCGAACAGCAATTGCTCAAAAAAGTTGACGAATTCAGCAATCAAGACGATGGGGTGATTTTCAAAATAAGCGTATTTGCTGATTCAAATGTTCCAAGTACTTTTGATTGGAATAATTACCACCAAACAGAACAGTATTTCGAAAATAAAAAACAGAATGTTTTAAATGATCCATACAGTCTGCATTTTGTTTAAAATGGCTTAATCAAGCTATATTCCAAACACCGCAATACAGAATCGGATGCAGAAGAAAAACTTTTATCGATTTGTTTAGCAGATATTGAATTATTCCCTAAATTTCGAGAAGCGTGGTTTATCCAAAACCCTTGGTATAATTTTCTCCCCACTATTCCCTCTTTTCGGCGTTTGATTTTAATTTATGAACGTAGGGGAGAAATTGAAAAAGCAATAGAGATTTGCGAACTTGCAATAGAATACGGTTTGGATGACAACACAAAAGGTGGATTTCCAAGACGATTAGAAAAGCTTAAAAAGAAATTGTGCTCAAAAAAGTAATGATTGAGAGGTGGTCGCATGTCCCTCCGCTATCATCTCCAAGTCGAATACGGTCCGCGCAAACGAGTCGTAATTTTTAAACCAGATGAGTTAAATAAGCCGGATGAGCAAAAGACTTTCTTCACATCAGTGGAGTTCGGCGAAATACAGGATAATGCTGATTTTCTGCAGCCAGATGATCTGATCGTCGAAGATGGGCGTGTTGGCGTTGACCTAAACCGGCTGCAAGAGCGTTTTGGATGCACCGATTTAGACCAACTTATTATGCCGGCGGATTTGTTTAGGCAGTTCTTGGAAAAATATAAACAGGACGATTAAGCCCTCCCGGGCTTTTCTTTTCAAGTATCCACCGAACACACATTCGTAGGGAGTGGTTTTCATGGCATCATTTGAACGCAGAGGGAAAACTACATGGAGGCTTGTTTTATCTATGGGATTTGGGCCTGATGGCAAACGGATGAAGGAGTACAAGCCCCTGCTCATCGAAGATCCAGCCATGTTGCAATCCGTTTCAGCCTTGGACGATATAGATCCCAAAATTCTTCAATCATCAAATCAGTTAAACCGTTTTATCGAGAACAAAGATGTTTCAACGACAGCGATCAGACATGCAAAGAAGCTTAATCAATTTTTTCATGAAGAATACATGAAATTTAAATTCGATGTTGAAGCCGGCGCGTTTATAAAGGTCGATAAAATTAAATTTTCCGATTTTGTAGAAGTATGGAGAGAGAAATATGCCTCTGATCCCGATAAATTATCCCCATCCACCCTGGCTAATTACAACATCATCATTAACTCTAGACTTCTGCCGGCGTTCGGACATATGCGTATAGATGAGATTACACCGCTAAAAATTGTGACCTATCTCAAAGATCTCGAAAAGCCAGGGGCAAGAAAGACTCCAAATACAGGAAAACCTTTGACTGAAAAGCAGAAAGCGCGTTTGCTTGAACCGCTCGACTCCGGCACGATTGGGTATATATATCGGGTGTTGAAGAACATCTTTACTCGAGCAGTTGAGTGGAAAGTAATCATAGAAAACCCGATGGATGGAATCAAAAAACCTGGGGAAAAAGACGCGAAGAAGAAACTGCTGGAGCAAAGAAAAAATCCTCAGTTTTATGATGAGGATGAAGCGCAGCAGGTAGTCGATGCCTTATATAAGGAGTCTCGAAAATGGCGATTGCTTATTCTAGGTTCGATGATCGGCGGTTTTCGCAGAGGCGAATTAAACGGTCTGGAATGGCCTTTCATCAATTTCGAAGAGAACCGCATCGCAGTGGAGAATAATATTCCATTAACGAAAAAAGGCAACGCCGTGGAGAAAGGGCCCAAAACACTTGCATCGTATCGAGATGTTGATATGCCAAATTGGTACATGGATGAACTGCGGCAATATTATGTAGAATGGCTTCGGGAAAAAGAACAGCTCCAGGAAGAAGGTCTATGGCAAGGCGGTGACCGTCAGTTCGTATTTCATAATGGAACTGGCAAGCCATACTACTACCAACATCCGTCTAAATGGTGGAAAAGATTCTGCGAGCGACATGGAATACGCTATATAAGATTTCACGGGCTTCGCCATAGTTCTGGAACTCTTCTGCTTGAAGATGAGGATGAATCTAATTTTGACTCGATTCTCAAAGTGATTCAGCAGCGCCTAGGGCATTCTCGTCTTTCCACAACATCAGATATATATGTTCATGTAACTAAGAAAGTGAAGAAAAAGACTGCCGGAAAGTTCGATAAGTTTGCACGGGGAAATAACGTTTCATCCGGGGACAATGGGGACAAATTGGGGACACATTTCCTCGGAATAGGTCATTCCGAATCACATCATAACGACCGCTTACTCCAATAAAATGGCGTCAGATCAACACTTTTCACATTGCATCACACTCCATCAAATGGCGGAATCGCCTTTGACAGGGTGGGGGTCGCAGGTTCGAACCCTGCTGAGATCACCATAACGCAGACGTAAAACCCCTTGCACAGCAAGGGGTTTTTGATTGTCGAGGAGTCGGACATATCCTTCTGTCATTCGAATGCTGCCCTACACGACTGCTCTTCAATGTGAACAATTCCCCTTGATGGGGAATTGTCCATCATGGCAAATGATGCTTGATGCGATCCAGATAAAAAACGGAGAGTTGGAGAAGGATTTGTCCCCAATTCTGTACGCTGCCCGTCCATTTGCGCATCACATCTTGCGTTGCAAGATATAGCATTTTCAGCAAAGCATCGTCTGTCGGGAATATGCTTTTGCCCTTTGTCACCTTGCGCAGTTGCCGGTGGTAGTTTTCGATCATGTTTGTCGTATAGATGAGTTTGCGTATCTCGGGCGGGAATTTGAAGAACGTGGCTAGCTCGTCCCAGTTGTTTCGCCACGAACGAACAATGAGCGGGTATTTGCTGCCCCAGGTTTCTTCAAAGCGATCCAGTTACAGCCTGGCAGCCTCTTCCGTTGCGGCCATGTAAATCGGTTTGAGGTCGGCTGTGACTTTCTTCAGATCCTTGTAGGAGACATAGCACGTCGAGTTGCGAACCTGATGGATAATGCACTTCGAATATCCGTCTTGGGGTAACTGACTTCAATCGCTTGTGCCGGTTACGTTCTTCTGGTGCTTCTTGTCGATCATCGGCTCAAAATCACCGTTGCGATTCCGTGGCACCTCGATATCCAGTTCACCGTATTCGCTGATGATCGTATTCTTCGTCTTGCCATTACGGCTATTGCTGGTTTCCTTGTTCGCTACACCATGCTTCTTGTAGCCCGATTCTGCGTCCAATTCGTCCTCAAGCATGGACTGCAACGTCTCGGCAAACAATTCCTACAGTGCCGAATGTACGTCATTCAATGTCTTCAGATTGTTGTCCCTGATGAATGACTTGACCTGGTCCTTGTTAAACCTCGCCATTTGTGCCGTCATCCTCTCAAACCAACTTTTCTCTCAGTTTAATCGATTTGGGTTTGAGAGTTTACACAAAATATTTTATAGACTCTACTATACTAGACTTAGGGTGACATTCGGAACTGGCTGCTCACTTTGCTGAAGATGCGAATGAACACGACAAGCACCTCCTAAGATTTGTGCAAGGTGCTATGTCCTCTGCAGAAAGACATAAACAGTTTTCAACTTTATTCGAGAAACGCTGCAGATTCTGGTAGTCTGGAATAAGAGATCATATATCTTAGCTTGGGTTGGCATCATCCTCTTCTACTTTACAATACACTCAGGAGCAAATTTTACAAACACAGAGTTTGTACCATCATCCACCATTCTTTTTAATTCTCTTCCTAGTGAATAATTAGAATTTGGTTCTGTTTTTAATACACAAAGGATATTCCCACCTTCTCCTTGCGTAAGACAGGTTAATTGTAAATAGTCAGTATTATCATATATAAAAGACACTAAATAATCATAGAAATTTTCTTCACAATTATTCACTCCAAAAACCCTAACAATAGTTCCACTCCAAATTTGAGCATCGTCTAAAATTTCACTTACTGGTATCCAATCATTCCTAGGCATCCCGCTACATCCTTTCTAATTAACTTTTAAATTATGACTACCAGATGTATCGGCAGGTTTAGTAGACTTAAAATCAAAATCAACCTCCCCTAGATGTTTTCCTTGGCTATTTGATTTTTCAAATCTACCATGCTGTGTATCTACCGAATATAAATCTCCTGTTTTAGGGTCTTTATAAACATCTCTACCATTTATCTTGCTTAATTTTGAATCCTTTACTAAACCGGCATTGTTAGCAACTTCCTGGGCTTTTGATCTAACAGTTGCAACGCGCTCGGCTGGTGATAACTTGACTAATGATTTTTCAAAATCTTTAGCACTATTACCCTTAATGTTAAAACCAGGCATCTTGGGTTCCGGGATTGACTTCTGGGGCCCCAGGATGCTGGAGCTGATCGCACCGCCCCCAATACCTTCAACCAGCGCCAACAATTCATTGACTCGACGTTCATTGTACATCCCGGACAATTCATCCTGGCTGTTGGCGATCAGGTAGGCATATCCATAATACCATTTATAGGCATCCGAGTCTTTGGGCAACAAGTTTTCTATCAGGCTGATGTAGTGTTGGGCTTCTTTTTCGTAATGCTCCTTGAAGGCCGGAAAATGTTTCGGATTTTCCATGATGGACTGCCTGCGTTCCATGCCTGCCTGGTACATCGCCTCGGCTTCGCGAGCGAATGCTTCCGCCGCCTGCTTGCGCTCCCACTCCCGGTCGAGCGCTTCCCGCACGCGCGCCTTCGTATGCTCGTCCATCAGGTTGTAATCGATGCCCGGAATCTCGTATTTTTGCCGTTGCAGTTCGGCCAACTGCTCCTGTTCATATTGCTTCAGTTTCTCGGGGATGTCTGCCTGTTCCAGCCAATCCGTGAAACGTCCGAACAGATCAGACAGGTTGCCCCACAAGCCGGTCTTCCGCTGCTGGTCGCCCAAGCCGGAAAATGCGGCCCGCAGGGGCATGGTGTAGGATGCGTATCCGGGCAGTTGCTCCGCGTTTTTCTCCACCTGGACTTCAGCCTGCTGATAACGCTCGGCGGCAAACTGGATCCATTGCTGCAATGCCCACATCCGCTGCGTAATCCCTTGGGCAAGCCCGCTGGCCTGACCCATTCTGTAGCGGAGATTGCGGCGGGCGGCAATCCGGGCGTCCAGGCTGTACATCGAGGAAGAGAGAAAGGAAGGCACTTGGGACAATCGGTTTGCATGCGGATTGTGATTCGCGTGCAATTGCCGGACCCAGGCCGGATCGATGGAAATGCGGGACAATGCGGCACCTTCTTTGCAAAAGGATCATCTTCTACCATTTTAAGGTGGATAAATGGAAGATTGAACCAGGTTGCCGCGAAATGGCAGCATATCGGCATGAAATGCAAAATGGGGTTGGGAGTCGGGGACTTTGGGGACAAAATGTGGCATTTCAGGCCGGAATCGGACATGAAATGATCATATTTCCGGTTTGTGTATCCACTCCTCGCCCAAAACCTGAATAACCCCCAAAAACGGGATTCGTCAACCGTTGGACCCTTGCGCCAGCAAGGTCTCTGTCTACGTCCCGCCGCTACTTCCCTAGTGTATTTTTGGCACCGCTCCACAATCCCATGGCCGAGAATGCCATGACCAGTCCGGCCAGCACCGCATATTTGGGATCGTCCGGTGCAACATAGACAAATGCGGCGATCTGTCCCAAAACGATATTGACAATCGGAATCCATCGGCTCGGCACCTTTGCAGCTTGCTTGATGACTTCGACAACCAGCACCATAAGCGGAACAAGTGCAATATCATAAGCGCTAAATTCCAACTCGCATCACCCCCGTTTTTATATCGTATTCAAGCATAAGCTGTGATTGTACGGGCTTTCGGAGTGCAATTTCCCAGCAACAAAAGACGCCTCCTACCGGGCGTCTCAGTTGGAACCCATCCATTTGTTTTTGATCATCTCGAGCAAGGCAATGATTTTGTCCAACGCCAACAAGATGATGGCATTAAATCCGGTGGATCCGATCTGATCAATATCACCCGATGTCTCCCCACCGGCTGCACCAGCCTTGCAATAGACCGGACAACAGATATTAGCTTTGATGCAAGGCTAGTGCGCACTTCCGCCTCTCGCGCCGCTGTAACCACATTTTTTGCTCTTGCAGCTACTCATGTCAGGTTCGATGCAAAGTCGCGCGCCGTTGCACCTCGCGCGGGGAGCTGCGCTGCTAGTGCACCGGCTGGGGATTGGCTGCACTTTTTTTTAAATTTTGCCATGTTTCCGGTCTATACGCCTCCCTACCGCCACCCCTTTTCCATGTAAGCGTAAAATTTTTATTCCCCTGCAACCTTTTCCAATTCACTTCCGTCCGAAATATCGAAAAAGATGCCGGATCCGCATCAATTCTCCAAAGGAGGCTGTTTGGATGAAATGGTTTTCCCGTAGACCGCTGCTTTTTTTGCTGCTTGCCGCGTTGCTGTGTTTTTCCATAGCCGGTTCGGCGAGCGCGTTCCAGGATATTCAGGACGATCCCGAAAAACAGGCGATTGAGCTGCTGTTGGAAGATGGCATTGTGAGCGGCGTTAGCAATGGCAAATTTGCGCCCCAGGAACAGTTGACCGTCGGAAATGCCGTTGCGCTGATCGTCAAAGGGTTGGATTTGAGTCTCGCCCAATTCAAATTCATCAAGGAACCGCTCGCCAGCGACTACTTTACGAAAGTCAAAAACAATGCCTGGTACGCGCAAGCGTTTGTCATCGCTTCGGTTCACGATCTTGGCATTCCGAAGGACATCGATCCTGAATCGCCGGTTACAAAGGAACAATTTGCCCATTGGCTGTACAAGGCACTGACGACGAAGGGCGATTATGCGTGGGAGGAGATCTACCTTCTCATTGCAGACGAAGCCGACATCAATGCGGAATATATGAACAGCATCCAGCGCCTGCTCATCGGCAAAATTGCCCAACTGGACAAAGACGGCAACTTCCTTCCGAAGAAGCCGATCACCCGCAGCGAAGCAGCAGGCTGGCTGCAACGAACCCGTACGTTTGTGAAAAATGTCAAACCGGTCGAGCCGCTTCCGCAAGGCGTATTGTCCAACGTCACGCTGAAAACGGAAAAAGTAAACGAAGATATCGTGAAGTTTGTCGTCACGGCACAAGCTCCGCATCCGGGCTACGGCATTGAAATTGCGAATATCTCATTCGAAGGCAACAAAGCGATTATTGCATATCGTGCCACACTGCCCGACCCGGACACTTTTTATGTGCAGGTGATCACGGAAGTCAAAGCGGAAGCTTACGCGTCTGCCAGGTACAAAGGTGTGCTGGGCGGCGAAGTGTATTCGTTGCACAGCCCGGGTGCTGCGGGAGCGGGTCCGGACCATGCAGTCGATCCCGACGAGCCTGTCAGCAGTGCATCCTGAGTTCACTGGCAAACCAAAAAGGTCTGCATCCGTCCAATCCGGCGGTTTGCAGACCTTTTCCATTCATACGGATGGAATCTGCCAGTCGATTTCCGTCTGGCCCGTCTCCCGCAAAAATTGGTTGGCCCGGGAAAACGGCCTGCTTCCGAAAAAACCGGCATGCGCCGACAGCGGGCTCGGATGTGCCGAAGCCAGCACAAGATGGCGCTTACGGTCAATATGGGCTGCCTTCTGCTGGGCGTGCCGACCCCACAGGATGAACACCAGCGGCCGCTCCCGCTCCGCCAATGCGGCGATAATGCGATCCGTCAACTTCTCCCAACCCAATCCCTTGTGGGAGTTCGGCTCGCTTTCCCGTACCGTCAGCACCGCATTGAGCAGCAGTACGCCTTGTCTGGCCCAATGTTCCAGGCAACCATGGTTCGGAATTGTACATCCGAGATCGTCGTGCAGTTCCTTGAAAATATTTTTCAGGGAAGGCGGCTGCGGCACGCCATATTGGACCGAAAAACTGAGTCCATGCGCCTGTCCGGGGCCATGGTAAGGGTCCTGTCCCAAAATGACAACTTTGGCCTCTTCGTACGACGTCAAGTGAAGTGCCTGGAAAATATGGTACATATCCGGATAAACGGTCCGGGTACGGTATTCTTCTGCCAATTTCCTGCGCAGTTCCTGATAATACGGTTTGCGCATTTCTTCCTGCATCAAAGGCTCCCAATCGTTGTGAAATACGGCGGGCATCGTGTCGTAACCTCCAAACGTGTTTCTCCCTTTTATTTCATTCCACAACCATTGGCAAAACCCTGCCTGCGCATGGCCGATTGGCGTTTCAAAAATGCCGGCTTTGCGTCTCCCCGGCATACTTGGCCTGAAGTGCGGAAAGGCGGTTGTTGATGCAAGCCAAAAGTTCGGGTGGACTTGTGACCGTCGCTTCCTCGCCCAAACCGACAAAAAAACGGGCAAAATACGGAATGTCCGACTTCTGGATAAAGCCTTCCAGCCAGCCGGTGCCATCCGGCCGCAGGTGCAGCCTGGGGCTGACCCAAGGTTCAGCCTCGCATGCCTGTACCCCTTCCCTGGTCAATTCCGCGTACATCAACACATCGTCCTTATCCGCCACGTCCAGCCAATCACGATTGCCAAGATGCAGCTCCCGCAGATCAACTGGTACAGTCGCAGCAGGTACAGCCTCACGAATCCGGTCGCAACGGAAGATGCGAACCTTCCCGCGAAGGAAACAGTATGCGGGACAATACCACAAGCCGCTTCTCGTATAGATGCCGATCGGCTGGATTTCCCGTTCCGATCGCCTGTTCCGGGATTCATAATCGATGCGCAGCACCTGTTGCCGGACGGCTGCTTCCAGCAATATGGACAAATGCGGAGAGGAAACGGTTCGGTATGGCGTGATGAAATCCACACGGTTCCTCATCTGGTCGATCCGTTCCCGGATATCCGGAGACATGCGGAAATAAAATTTGTCCAGGGCAGCGGACAGCGAAGCTTCAAACGGTAGCGACGAATAATGGCGAAGCGCCTGAACCGCAAAAAAGATGGCGACAGCCTCCTCCTCGGAAAAAGCAATGGGCGGCAACAACCGGTTGTCCAGCACGCGATAACCCCCATGCGGCCCTACCTCGGCATACAGAGGAACCCCCAACTCGCCCAACTCTTGCAAATCCCGCAATACGGTCCGCTCCGAAACGCCAAATTCGAGCGCCAGTTCCCGGACCGTAAACTTCCTTTTGCGATTGACGGCCATCATCATTTCCATCAACCGTCTGGACTTGGACATGCCATCACCACGCCCCAAATTCATGACAATTGTTGTCACCATTATCGTGTATAGTCCATTCAAAGTCCAGTAGAAACGAGGAGGATATCAATATGGTTCATGCACAAGACGAATTTGCGGGCATCCGGAAATATTTCCGATCGGGTTCGTTGCAGCTTTCCTATCTTGACTACGGTGGGGATAGCCTAAATTTGCTGCTGACATTGCACGGGCATATGAACGACGCCAGAACCTATGCGGATCTGGCATCCAGGCTCAAGGGCTGGAGAATCATCGGACTGGATCAACGGGGGCATGGCTGGAGCGATCATGCGCCAGACCTCGATTACACCAGGGAGAGTTATATTCGGGATATCTACCATCTGGTTCGGCAGGAATTGGGCGGACAGCCCGTCGTGATTCTGGGCCATTCTCTCGGCGGGGCCAATGCCTACCAATTTGCCGCCCGCTACCCGGAACTGGTGAGGGCCGTCATCGTGGAAGACATCGGTGCAGACATCCATACCGACATGTCGTTTGCCGCAACCTTGCCGGAGCGTTCCCCTTCCCTTAATGAACTGCAAGATGCGCTCAGACGGGCCGGCCTGAAAGCGATCGGCTATTTTTCAGAAAGCGTGTTTTCAGATGAACTTGGCTGGGGGTTTCGCTCTGACCTCCAAGGCATGAAAATTTCGGCTGAACTTCTGAACGGCAGCTGGTGGGAAGACTGGCTATCCTCAACTTGCCCGATTCTGCTGATCCACGGCCAAAAAAGCTTTGTGCTGGACCCGGTCCAGGCAGCGCAAATGGCCGCAAGGAGGCCAAACACCCAACTCGCCGTATTTGAACACTGCGGACACGGCGTCCATACCGACGATCCGGAAGGTTTTTATCAAGTGGTAAAAACGTTTCTGGACGGGCTGCCTGCATGAGTGCATGTGAATGAACTGCAACAGGAGAACGCCCCAACGGGCCCGGGCGGGCCTGCGGGGCGTTCCTTTCGTGCCGGTGTCTAACCTATTCCGCTTCTATCCATTCACAGCCTTTGGCGTGCAACATCTTGTCCACCCAGCTGCGGTCTATGGTCCCCTCCGCGATCGCTTTTATCATGCCTTCTTCCATTGCCATTGTTGCCCGGACTTTTTCGGCCAGCGCCTCGGCATGTTCGTAGGGCACGACCACGATGCCATCCATGTCTCCGAGGATGACGTCACCCGGGCGTACGATGGAGCCGCCGACCTGAATCGTGACATTGATCTCGCCCGGTCCGTCCTTATACGGTCCCCGATGCGTAACACCTCTGGCAAACAATGGGTAATTGCTGTTTCTGATCGGTTCAAAATCACGGATCGCGCCATCGATGATAAAACCTTCGATCCCTTTGCGTCTGGCAATGCTGACCATGATTTCCCCCATGATCGCATTGGTGACATCGCCACCAGCATCGACGACGATGACGTCACCGGGCCCCGCCATGTCGATCGCCTTGTGCACCATCAGGTTGTCACCTGGCCTCGTCTTAACGGTAAATGCCGATCCGACCAGCTTGCCGCTTGTATGCACGGGCCGAATGGCCGCATCCACCGCATTCAGACGATTCATGTTGTCCGACAAATGCGGGGTTGCGAACTGCCGATACGTCTGAAGCAATTCGTCGGACACTTTGCGCTGCTTGGGAAAGATCCGAAAACCGATATTGGTCACGCTGTCCGCCGCCTCTCCATCAAGATTTGTATTGGGTATATACAACTTTCAAATCGGTATAGAAATCCTTGTTCGTCTGGCCGATGGAGTACGGGCCAAGCCCGGAGTTTTTGACGCCGCCAAACGGCATATGTCCTTCGCTGATCGTTCCGTTGTTGATATGGATCATGCCGGATTCCACATCTTCCATGAAATCGAGCGCCCATTCGAACTTGTCCGTAAAGATGGAAGCGGTCAAACCATACTCCGTATCGTTGGCGACGCGAATCGCCTCCTCGATGGTAGAGACGCGGATGACCACAAGCACGGGACCGAAAATTTCTTCCCGGGCGACGGTCATTTCCGGCGTCACATGCGTGATCAGCGTAGGCGCATAATAATATCCGTTGTCGAACGCGCCTCCCGTCAACCTCTTGCCGCCGCACACCATCGTTGCTCCTTCATCTACCGCCGACTTCACATAAGATTCGATCGTTCGCAACGAATCTTCGCTGACGACCGGCCCGATCTGCGTCGACTCATCCATGCCGTTGCCTACGCGGAGCGCAGCGATTTGCTGGGCCATCAAGTTTTCCAGTTCCTCCGCATGCTTGTCCAGCACGATGACCCGGCTGATCGCGGTACAACGCTGACCCGCATTGGTGAAGGCAGAGCCGACGATTTCCGTCGCCGCACGGGCCAGATTGCCGTATTCGGCGACAACAACCGGGTTTTTGCCCCCCAGTTCAAGCTGTACTTTCTTGAAATTTTCCGCCGCCAACTGGTTGATGCGACGTCCCACCTGTGTGGAACCGGTAAACGAAATGCCCTTCACCAGCGGATGCCGGACCAGCGCGTCGCCGATCGTACGGCCGCTTCCCATCACCAGATTCACCGTGCCGGCCGGCAACCCCGCCTTTTCCGCCAACTGCATCAACAGTACCGATGTCAGCGGCGTATTGGTGGCCGGTTTCAGCACAACGGTGCATCCCGCGATCAGTGCCGGGAACATTTTGCGGATCGGCGTGAGCACCGGAAAATTCCAGGGACTGATGGCAGCGACGACGCCAATCGGCACCCGGACGACTGTATTGGTGACACCCACGCGATCGCTTGGCAGCGTGATCCCTTCCAGGCGAACAGCTTCACCCGCCACAAACCGCATTTCCTTCACGCCGCGCGTCGCTTCGGTTAACGCTTCCTTGAACGGTTTGCCCTGCTCCTTGCAGAGCGCCTCGGCGATTTGCGACTTGTTTTCGTCGAGCAATGAGATGTAACGATAAATATATTCCGCCCGTTCCGAAGCCGGCACTTTCCGCCAGCTTTGGAACGCTGCATGTGCCGCTTCTACAGCCCGGTCAACATCGTCCGCCGTGGACAGCGGGAACCGGCCCACGACTTCAGTCGTGTCTGCCGGATTTCTGACTTCATACGTTTCATTGGTGCTCGCTGCCGTCCAGACACCATTGATGTAATTCAAATAGGTATTTGCTGCCATGTTGTTGCCTCCTGATGTCTTTAAATCGAATTCCGTACGATCTCCTTCAAGTCCTCCAAAGTCGGCTTGCGCGGATTCACCAGCACATTGGCGCTGGAGATGCCTTCCTGGGCAATATAATCCAGATCGGCTTCGGTGACGCCAAATTCGCGCAGTCCCGCCGGAATGCCGACATCCCGATTCAATTGGCGAATCGCCTTCACCGACAGTTCAGCCGCTTCCCGCAGCGGAAGACCGGACGTATTTTCACCGAAAATTTCCGCGATTTCCTTGAATCGCTCCAGATTGCCCGGCAAATTGAATTGCATGACCGCTGGCAACAGGATCGCATTGGCCAAACCATGCGGCACTTTGAACTTGCCGCCGAGCGGCATGCACAGCGCATGGGCCAACCCCAGCCGCGTCGGATTGAATGCCATCGCGGCAATCGTGCTTGCGAGCAACATATCATAACGGGCTTCCAGGTTTTCCCCCTGTGCGACGGCCTTGCGCAGGCTCTTCGAAATCAGCCGCATGCTTTCCCGAGAGAGCGCTTCCGAAATCGGCTGTGTCGCCTTGTTCACGAAGGATTCCAAAGCATGGGTCAGCGCATCCAGACCGGTGGCTGCCGTCATCGGTCCGGGAAGCGTTACGGTGAGCCGGGGATCGCAAAGTGCCACAGTCGGCGCCAGATAGGTGCCCCCAATTCCGAATTTGAGGTTGTTCATCTTCTCCGAAATGACGGTCCAGAGCGTCACTTCGCTGCCGGTTCCGGCGGTTGTCGGAATGCAGATGACCGGCAGGCCCGGATTCGGGATGTTGTTCAAGCCGGCATACTGGGTAATGCGGCCTTCATTGTTGACCATGATCGCGACCGCTTTGGCCGCATCCTGCGCACTGCCGCCTCCGACGCCGACCACCAGATCGGCACCGTATGCTTTGGCTTTGGCCGTCGCCGCATCAATCGTGCCGACATCGGGCTCGCGATCGACTTCCGTATAGGTGTCGAAATCGATGTCCGCCCCGGACAACAGTGAAGTCACCTTCTCGAAAATGCCCGCCTGAACGACGCCCGGATCGGAGACGACAAATACTTTGGAGCCCCGGAGTTTCCCAATCCACTGTGGAAGTTCCTGAACCGAATCGATTCCGAAAACGATTTTCGTCGGCAATTCATACGAAAACACCCTGTGTTGCAAATTCATGTCGCATGTCCTCCTGTCAGTTGTTGAAGTAGTCCTCGATCCGAATACCGAACGAATCCCCAACCTGTTTAATTTCCCGGTAAACTTCGCCGGAGAGGGGAATCCCTTCCCGAAGCCGCTTGCGCATCGTGTTCATCTCGATTTCACCAGGCAAGAAAATTTCGTCGGTTCCGACTGCTTTGGGCGCATTTTTGATTTCCGAGATCATCTGGTCGACCCTCTGCTTGAACTGTTCAACAGGCATCAGGCGGCTGACGTCCAGAAGCTGGAAGAAATGCCCGACGTTCTGCGATTTGTCGAAATCACCGTAAATCTGGTTGATGTGCGGCCCGAAACCCGCACCCGTCAACACGCCGCTCATGATATCGATCATCAGGGAAATCGCATAGCCTTTAGGTCCTCCGAACGGCAGCACGCAGCCATCCAGCGCATCTTGCGCATTCGTCGTCGGCCTTCCTTCCCGGTCGATGGCCCATCCTTCGGGGATCGTCTTGCCTTCCTTGGCGGCCGAAATGATTTTTCCGCGAGCGACAACGCTAGTCGCCATATCAAGGATGATGGGGTCATATTGACCCGCAGGAATGCCAAATGCATAAGGATTCGTGCCGAGATAGGGCTTGACCCCGCCCCATGGCGCCATTGTGGAAGGGGCATTGGACATCGCCCAGGTGATCAGATTTTGTTCAATCCCTTGCTGGACGAAGAAAGCACCTGTGCCAAAATGATTGGAATGCCGAACGCCGACCATGACCGCGCCGTTCTTTTTCGCTTTGGCGATGCCCCATTCCATCGCTTTGCGCCCCACCACCTGTCCCATGCCGTTATCGCCATCGATCAGCAAAGTGGCGTCACTTTCTGCCACGATCCGGATATTCGGATTGGCGTTGATGGCACCTGCTTTTAATCGTTTGACATAGATTTCGAGTCTTGTTACACCGTGTGAATCCACACCCCGCAGATTGGCGCTGACCAGACTTGACGCAACGGTCTCTGCATCCGCCAGCGGCAATCCTGCCTGCGTCAGCACGTTTTGGACATAAAGTTGCAATTGCGATGCTTGGAAAATCATGTTGTCCGGCTCCTTTATGATTTTGAGTGGCTGAATGGAGGCCTGCACGAATTGCGGATGATGACCGTCGGTTCCAGTTGTACAACCTGCGGCGGCATTTCCGTCTCACCTTTGTCTTTCAGCCTGTTGAGCAACAAAGTTACCGCGGTGACGCCCATTTCGTATGCAGGTTGGGCGACCGTACTCAGCGGCGGGTCCAGCAGCGGCACCCAAGGAAAATCGTCATAACCGAAAATCGACACTTGATCCGGAACGCTGAACCCGGCTTTTTTGACACCGGCCAGCGCTTCCAGATTCAATCGTTCGTTCGTGGTGAAAATCGCCGTTGGCCGATCCGGCAGGGCAAGCAGCTGTTCCGTGGCCTTGACGCCACTTCCGTTGTAAGGCGAACAAATTTTGACCAAAGATTCATCCACGGTCATACCGTTCTCTTCATGTGCCAGACGGTAACCCTTCAACCGCTCGATCCGGGGGCTTTTGTTTTCCAGCGGATTAAGCAAAATGCCGATTCGCCGATGCCCGAGCCCGATCAGGTGTTCCACCGCCTGGCGGGCACCGTTGACATTGTTGACCACCACTGTATCCGCTTTCACTTCTTCGCCGGTCCGATCCAGCAGCACGAGCGGACATTCCGTTCCGCCGAAACCCCGGAACAGTTCGCCGATATCCCCGATCGTATTGACGATGATACCTTCGACCTGCCTGCTCTTCAGCATCATGATATTGCTCTTCTCCAGTTCCGGATTGTCGTTGGAACTGGTCACCATCAAACCATATCCCTGCCGATTGGCTTCATCCTGGGCTCCCTTCAAGATTTCCGACCAGAACGGATTCGAGATGTCGGACAAAATGATGCCGATCACCCGGGTCTCTTTCGTTTTCAGGCTTCGTGCGAGCGAGTTCGGGGTGTAGTTCAATTCTTCGATGGCATCCAAAATTTTGCGTCTCATCTTCTCGGACATGTATCGAAAATTGCCATTGAGCACCCGGGAGACGGAACTTTTGGAAACGCCTGCTTTTTTGGCCACATCATCGATCGTAACCATTTGCGCCCTCCTTTCCCGAACCGGTTTCTGAAATCGGTTTTACAATGATGCGGAAATTCGCCGCCACCCGGCACCCAACTGACCGATTGGCGGCGTTTCCCCTTTGATTCGTTGCGCATGCCATCGCTCTCCGGCTCCTTCACCCGGCTCCTTCGGGTTGCTGCCGAATTTGTGCCGCTTGGGCAAAAAACGGTTTCAAAGCCGGGTACAATTGCCCAAACAACCGATATTGCGCTTCATAAAATTCAGACCAGGCCGCATCCGGAACGGCAGTAAACAACGTATGTCCGCGAACATCCGGCAGCCCTTCTTCCAATCGACTGAAAAATCCCGCTGCATGACCGGCCAACAGACAAGCGCCAGCCGCAGCCGTTTCGGATACCGCCTTCACTTCGATCCGCTTTTGCAGCACATTCGCCTTGATTTGCGACCAATGGCGATTGTGCGCACCGCCTCCGATCGACATGAAGGAACCGCAATGGATGTCTCCATGCTGCTCCAGAATGCCGAAAATCTGCTTGAGTCCATAAGCGCAGCCTTCATACACCGCCTGAAGCATGTCGCCCTTCGTCGAGTTCAGATCCAGGCCGACAAACGTTCCCCTGGCATGAATATCCCAGATCGGCGTGCGTTCCCCGTACATGTAGGGAAGAAAATAAATGCCGTTTGCCCCGGGCCGGGATTCGGCAGCCAATCGTTCCAAAATGTCCTGCTGCTCGGCCTCTTCCCTGCTGAGCAACGTATGTCGAAACCATCGGACGCACGAGCCCGGATGCGACATCGCGCCATGGGTCAGCCACAAATTTTTGATGACATGGCAGCGGTTCATGAATCGTTCGTCGAACTGGTGCGGATTGTCCCGGCAGACCGTAATGACATTGGACGTGCCGACGGACTCGAACAGCTCGCCCGCCCGGATGCCGAGTGACAACGCCGAACAGGCCGTATCGGCGCCACCGGCCGCAACCGGAATCGGTTCGATGGCCAGTCCGCTTTCTTCCCGGACGCGTCCGACGACTTCGGCGGGATCGACGATTTCGGCGAGCATGCGCATGTCGATGCCGAGAAGATCGCAAAGCGTCTCCGACCATCGATAGGCAGCCACGTCAAACAAGCCCGTATACGAAGCTTGCGTCCAATCGAGCACAAATGATCCGGTCAATCGATAAAGGATGTAGGAGGACAGATGCCCCCATCGGTGAATGCGCGCATAAATGTCCGGACGATGGTTTTTCATCCATAATAGCGACGTAACCGAAAAAATGCCGGGTTCGATCCGGTTTTTCGTAATGCCGAACCGGAGGTCTTGCGGAATGTTTGCCTTGATCCAGTCGGCTTCCGCTTGCGTCCTTTGATCCATGTAGAGAATGCCGTTGTATAGCGGACGTCCGTCCTCTCCAAGAAAAACGGACGCATTGCAGAAACAGGAAATGGAAATCGCCTCGGGCTTGCCGCCGGCTTCCCTGATCCGGTCAGATACTTTGCGGACCAGGCGTTGTACCAACCGCCACATTTCCTCGAGATCGATTTCCACCCAGCCCGGCTGGGGGAATACGGGACGATACGTTCCGTATTCCAGCATGCCGAGGTTGCCTTCTCTGTCCATGGATCCCACTTTGATGCCGCTTGAGCCGATATCGATTCCGATCACATGGGACATAATTTCCTCCTACTTGGAGGCGGCAGATTGGCTCGTCAATTCGTTGAACAGTTCTACCGCTTCCTTGACCGTACCATTCTTGTGGATAATGTGATGCAAACATTGTACGATAGCCGTCGGGTTTTTCGTATTCCACACGAAACGTCCGAACGTAATGCCATATCCGCCGGCGTCGATCACATCGCGGGCCATTTGGAAATAATCTTCGTTGCGCGTACCGCTCTCCCCGCCCGCGACAACGACACGCGCCGGGGTCGCTTCCACGACTTTGCGGAACGAATCGGGATCGCCGGTATATTTGGTTTTGACGATATCGACACCGAACTCGGCTCCCAGCCGAACCGCATAGGCAACATGTTTCCAATGGTCTTTTTCTTCTTTTGGAATCAGGTTGCCGCGGGGATAAATATGCGCGATCATCGGAATGCCGTAAGCCGCCGCTTTGCCTGCCGCCAGTCCCAGATTGCGAATCTGTTCCGGCTGATCCTCTCCGCCGATGATGCATCCCATCGATACCGCATCGGCGCCCAGGCGGATCGCTTCCTCCACCTCGGTAACGACAGCATCATAATTCGGCTGCCAGGGGGAGAACGTCGACAATTTCAAAATCAATGCCGTTTTGCCGGCATGCTGCGGAAAACACATTTCGGCAATCCCTTTGTGCATCGTCATGGCATCGGGTTTGCCCGCCACAATTTCGGTAATCTTTCTGCCGATCGGCATCAATTCGTCGAAGATGCCCCGCGCTGTCGCCTGATCCACCGCGACAGCCAGCAGTCGTCCCGTTTCGCTGTTCAACAACCGGTTCATACGGATTTCTTTGCCCAATACAGCCATTTCCATTCCTCCTCGGTTACTCCGAATCATGGATTATATCGCAATGATCGATTTCATGCCTTTTCCGGTCTTGACATCCATAATGGCCTGCTGAATATCGTCCAGCGTATATCCATATGTCGACAACACCTCGGTATTGATCTTGCCAGCCGCGATCAACGATAGTGCCTTGTGATAATCAGACCGCGTCAATGACGAGGTGCCATTCACATTCACTTCCTGGTAATGAATGAAATTCGGATCCACCTCGGAGATGACACCATTCGAAAAACCAGCAAACAGATTGATGGTGCCGCCTTTGCGCAGCAATTGGATGGATTCGTTTACAATGGACGGAATGCCGATGGCCATGATGACGGCGTCAGCACCCAGTTGATGGGTCTCACGCATGACTACATCCCGCAACGATTCCTTTTCAGGATTGACCACCACATCCGCGCCAGCGGCGATGGCCCGTTCTGCCCGGTGTTCGATCAATTCGCTGACGATGACTTTGCTTGCCCCGGACAGTTTGGCCAATTGAACGTGCATCAAACCAATGGGACCGCCGCCGATGACAACGACAACATCATTCAGCCGAATGTTCGCCTTGCGGTTTCCGTTGATGCAGCAAGCCAGCGGTTCTGCGATAACGGCTTGTTCGAAGCTGACATGATCCGGCAATTTGACAAGATTGCCGGCCTGCAGCGCGATTTGCGGGATTCGCACATATTCGGCAAACCCCCCATCAAATTCGTAACCGATCGCTTTCCGGTTTGCACAAACATTTTCTCTGCCGTTCAGGCAATAATGACAGCGATTGCAGGGAATGACCGGCATGACGCCGACACGGTCGCCTGCCGCAAATTCCGTGACTGCACTGCCAACCTTCTCTACGGTTCCAACCAATTCATGACCCAGTATGGCATTTTGGCGAACGCCCTTCGTCTTTTTCCCGTCATAGATGCGTACATCCGTTCCGCATACAGCGCTTACACGAACGCGAACCAAAACCTCATGTTCATTGATCTCCGGGATGGGAATCTCCATGAGGGAAATTTGCTCGGGCCCGTGGAATACAGCCGCCTTCATCTCCATCTCCTATCCTCTCGTCTTGGTATTCATTCATTCCGATGTCGGGCCAATGGTATACGATCACAAATTCATGATACCGGAATGAACTTCCGAATCCATCTTACCACCTTATGGCGATAATCTTCAATATAAAAAATTTTTTTTGAAGATTTTTTTTAACAAATTTACGTAAAAATAATGAAGTTTTTTTGCAATATTATTCAGATATATATTAGAAGCTATTTTTTTGACAAATTGAATTTCACATTTTGAAGTTTTTCTTTACTGGATTTTTTATGTATTGAATATTTTCTTTATAACATGTAAGATATACGCAAGCCAATGGTAGCGGTTACATGTTGTTGGTATCGGATACATGCGAGGTGATTGGCAGTATTTCAAAATGGACTTAACGGGGGTCTACAGTTGATCAGCATCTTTGAAAATGAAATCACAATCGTTCAACAGGAGGATTCCACACCATGAAAATGAGAAAATGGGGATTGCTTGTCCTGACAATCATCCTGACGTTTACACTTGCTGCTTGCGGTTCGAGCAAAAACAACGAATCTTCAGCTCCAGCAGCATCATCTTCTTCTCCAAGCACAAACGCATCATCTCCTGCTCCATCCGCTGATGCGAAACCGATTTCAATCAAGCTTGGCCATGGCACGACAACCAAATCGCTCTATCATATCGGTTCCGAAAAATTCAAAGAGCTCGTTGAAGCCAGAACCAATGGCCAAATCACCGTCGAAATTTATTCTGACGGCACAATCGGCCACGACAACGACCTGGTGAACTACCTCAAGACGGGCAACGTTCAAGCAGGCATGATCGGGCTGGAGCCGCTGACTTCCATCGAACCGAAGTTCAAGCTGATCAACCTGCCGTACATTTTCCCGAATCGCGACGCTGCCTATACGGTACTGGACGGCGAACTGGGGGCAGAATTTGCGCAAGCACTGCCGGAGAAACACGGACTTCGCATTTTGGCCTACTTTGAAAACGGTTTTAGAAACGTTTCCAACTCCAAGCATGAAGTGCTGACACCCGACGATCTGAAAGGCCTGAAAATCAGAACGCCGCAAAGCCCGGTTTCACTGGCGATCTTCCAGGCACTGGGCGCCAATCCGACACCGATGAACTTCGGCGAACTGTACGCGGCACTCGAGCAAAAAACGGTCGACGGACAAGAAAACCCGCTGGCCAACATCTATTCGAACAATCTGCATGAAGTACAAAAATACATTTCCATCACCAACCACATGTATTCGCCGATGGTGCTGGCCATCAGTGAAATTACCTGGAAACAAATGACACCGGAGCAACAAGCCATCGTGCAGGAAGCGGCAAACGAAGCCCGGGATTACGAACGCAAGGTCAGCGCCGATGAAGAAGAAAACTACATCAAGCTGTTGGAAGAAGCCGGCGTGAAAGTCAGCAAACCGGATCTTGCACCGTTTATCGAAGCGACCAAAGACGTTCACCTGGAATTCGACTCCGAGTATGGCGCGGATCTCTATCAACGTGTACTGGCCGTAACGCAAAGCATTAAATAACCTCTGAACCTTGCATCCACTTGTTAGAAAGCAACGATAGCCAAATGCAAGTGTACCGCGGCAAGAAGGGGAATCAATCCCCTTCTTGCGTTTCCACCAAGTCCGATTTGTTGGCGGGAGATGATTTTCCATGAAGCTGAAATCCGCATCGCTGATGCAATTTTTGAATATCGTCACGGCGATTGCCCTATTTCTGATGACCATTTTTGTATTCGGCAACGTCGTGCTTCGGTATCTTTTCAACTCCGGCATTACCTGGTCCGAAGAAGCCTCCCGGTTCCTGTTCATCTGGATGACTTTCCTTGGTGCAATCGTTGCGTTTCGGCACAATGAACACTTGGGCGTCGATCTGCTGGTCAAGCGGTTTCCCCGCCCGGTCAAGAAGATTGTTTATATCCTCATCAATATCGTAATTGCTTTTATGTTATGGCTGATCTTCGATGGCGGCCTCAAATTGATTGGCATGAACACAGAAAACATCGCCCCTGCGACCGGCATCCCCATGTCGTATATCTTTGCATCGAGCGTCATCATGAGCATTGGCATGTTCCTTGTCCTGATTTTTAACCTTTACCGTGTACTCAAGCACGACAATGCAATTGATGAATTGACGAAGGTGCATGCTGAAGATGAAGTATTCGAGCAGCTCACACAACCCCAAGACGCTGCGGAAAAGGAGTGATCACCGGTGACACTGGCTCTATTTGTTGGCTCGCTCCTTGTCGTGATGGCGCTGGGCATGCCGATTGCCTTTGCGCTGCTGTTCAGCGGCGTCGTCCTGATGCTGCATCTGGACATCTTTGACAGTACGATCATTGCCCAGAACCTGGTCAAAGGCACGGACAATTTTCCGCTGATGGCCATTCCGTTTTTTATTTTGGCCGGAGAACTGATGAACAGAGGCGGCATTTCCGAGCGGATTATCAACTTCGCACTGGCGTTCGTCGGCCATATTCGCGGCGGCCTTGGCTACGTCGCCATCATCGCGGGCGTGCTGTTCGCCGGACTTTCCGGTTCAGCGGTAGCCGACACGGCAGCACTGGGTGCCATTCTCATTCCGATGATGGTAAAAGCCGGTCATGACCGCAAACGCTCCGCAGGGTTGATCGCAGGCGGAGGCATCATTGCCCCCGTGATCCCGCCCAGCATCCCGCTCATCATCTTCGGCGTCACCGCCGGCGTTTCGATTACCAAACTGTTTCTGGGCGGCATCGTCCCGGGACTGATGATTGCAATCGCGCTTGTCATCACCTGGACGATTGTCTCGCGCAAAGACAAGGCTACGGTTCTTCCCCGGAAAACGTTCAAAGAGATGCTGATCGTGACCAGGGAAGCGATTTTGGCGCTCATTCTGCCGCTCATCATCATTTTCGGCTTGCGCGGCGGCATTTTTACGCCGACGGAAGCCGCTGTCGTCGCCGTCGCATACGCACTCTTGATCGGCATGGTTGTCTATCGCAAAATCAAGGTGAAAGATTTCTTCCATATCCTGGTGGCTACAGCCAGAACCTCCAGCGTCGTCATGTTTTTGACCGCCACCGCCATGCTGTCGGCCTGGTTGATTGCCTATGCAAACATCCCCAAATCGATTACCGGATGGCTTGAGCCGTATATGGACAACCAATTAATGCTGCTCCTGGTCATCAATTTGCTGGTGCTCATCATTGGCACCGCGATGGATTTGACGCCGACCATTTTGATTTTGACGCCTGTGCTCATGCCAATCATTCTGGAAGCTGGAATCGACCCGATTTATTTCGGCATTGTATTCGTTTTGAACACCTGTATCGGCTTGCTTACACCACCTGTCGGCACGGTATTGAACGTGGCCGCCAGCGTCGGCAGACTTTCGATGGGCAATATGGTAAAAGGATTATGGCCCTTCCTGGCCGCCGAAATCATTGTGCTGCTATTACTGATCTTGTTCCCGGATCTTGTTCTGGTACCGCTTCAGTGGCTGACGAAGTAAAATTGACACATTGATTACAGCGACCAAAGCTTGTATGATATTATTGAAATTTGGGTAAATACTTTCCACATAAGAGGTCCAATCCATGTTGCAAAGACCAGCTTACTTGGCCAGAATCGAATCATCGGAACCCTACTTCACCAAAGCAGAGAAAAAGATTGCCAAATATGTGCTGGGAAATGCCGAAGAAATTATCCGCCTGTCGATTACGGAACTCTCGGAGATTACGAAAACCAGCGATTCTTCCATCATTCGGTTCTGCCGCAAGCTGGGATACAAGGGCTATCATGAAATGAAACTGGATATTGCCCAGAGCATGACCAGTCCAACAAGGCAGCTTCACGAAGACATTTCGGAACACGATTCGATCAGGGAGATCAAGGATAAAATCTTTTCTTCCGCATCGATGACCATTATGGATACGCTTTCCGTCCTGGAAGACGATCAACTGGAAAAAGCGGTCAATGCCATTACGAAAGCCAGACGCATCATGTTTTTCGGAAGCGGTGCTTCAGCGATGGTCGCGATGGATGCCCAGCACAAGTTTCTCAAGATCGGCATCCCTGTCATGACATACATTGACAATCACATGCAGCTCATGGGAGCCAGCATGTTGAACGAGCAGGATGTGGCGATCGCCATCTCGCACTCCGGCGCCAACAAAGACGTGATTGACGCCATCAATTTGTGCAAGGAAGCCGGTACGACCGTCATCGCCATTACGAACTTTTCCAAATCGCCCTTGACGAAAAAAGCGGATATCAATTTGTTCACTTCCTCCAAGGAAACGAAGTTCCGGGCCGACGCAACGGCTTCCCGCATTGCCCAATTGACGATCATTGACGTGCTCATTACCGGCCTGGCCCTGACCGATCAAAACCTGTATCTGAAAAACTTCCAGCAAATCAGGGATGCCACTTCATCCAAACGCTACTGATGGGGTGGAAACAGCCGGATGGACGAATAAAAAAGAGAAACGACGGTTGTCCGTCGTTTCTCTTTTTTCATTCAGTTGAAATTAGTGGCTGGAGCCGTGTCCATCGCCGGAGGGGCCGGCTGGCGGCTGATTCAGCTTGCCGGGCAGCCTCCCCGCCCGCCGGAGCGCTTCCCGGATGAGAAACTCGATATGCCCGTTCACACTGCGGAATTCATCACTTGCCCATTGCTCAAGCGCACGATAAATGTCTGGGTCAAGGCGCAGGGGAAACGCCTTTTTTTCCGTAGCTATGGTTGATCTCCACTCAAGAATATATGGTGCCCGTATTGATGACAGGGGTTGCGCCTTTGTCAGATACGATGGCAACCATCAAATTGTTGGCCATGACGGCACGTCGCTCGGCGTCCAGTACGATCCCCTTTTCGTCCAGTTGGCTAAGCGCGAGCTCCACCATGCCGACGGCACCTTCCACAATCTTCTGTCTGGCCGAGACAATTGCATTTGCCTGCTGGCGCTGCAACATGGCACTGGCGATTTCTTGCGCATAGGCGAGGTGCGTCAGACGCGTTTCGATGATTTGTACACCTGCAAAATCAAGCCTGTTCTGCAAATCGTTCAACAATTCGATGGCGACAGCGTCCGCATTCCCCCGGAGGGAGAAAAGCTGATTGTCGGAAAAGGTATCGTAGGGATACTGGGCGGCAATATGGCGAATCGCAGTTTCGCTCTGGAGTTCCACAAATTCTTCATAATCGTCAACGTTAAAACTTGCTTTGGCTGTTTCCGTCACTTTGAAAACGATGACTGCCGCAATTTCGACGGGATTGCCCTCCGCATCGTTGACTTTCAGTTTCTGACTGTTGAAATTGCGCACTTTCAGCGATACCGTCTTTTTCGTCGAAAACGGAATGACCATCCAGAAACCGCTATCCCGGACAGTTCCCCGATATTTGCCGAAAAAGATGATCACTTTGCTTTCATTGGGCTGCACAACCGTCAATGAAGATAACACGACGACAAATAGCAGTACCAGCAAAACGCCCAGTCCGATCAGCCATCCGTTGACAGAACCGCTGCCATCATTGGCAGCGACAAATGAATAGATCGCGCCTGCAAGCGACAATAGACTGATAAGCAATGCGACAAATCCGTTCGTTTTCCAGGCCTTCCGTTCCTGCATGTGGATCCCCCCAGATGCCGAATTGATATTTCATTCACATCATTATGATATCAAATTTGGATGAAACTTACAAGTGTAAAAGCCAAAAAAAAAACTCCAGCCCGTACGGCTGAAGCCTTGAACTCCTGAAATGCATCGCTTGGATCAAACATGGCTCATTGATAATAGGATTGATCCAACGCAATCCGCACAGTAGCATTACGGTTTGGTCCGGCTGTCATGACATCCACGGACAGGGTCTGGATTCCCGCAATATCAACCGCAATCTCTTTCAAACCATCCGCTTCCGTCAACAGTTCCGATTTCAAAATGACCGGATTGATCGGGTCGTTCCGGTTCGTGATACGCAGATCCACATCATCACCATCCACATCGGCATACAGCACCAGCTTTGCATATTTGGCCCCCGGCTCCAATTGAATATAGCTGTTGGAATAGATCACATTCGCAAACAGCGCCACCGTGCCATGGTCGGTTTGATTAATCAGCCTTTGCGAAGCATCACTGACGATTTTGGATGAAACCGGGCGATAATTTTCGCTCGATACCGGCACCTTTTCTGTCTTCTCCCCGATATGGATCGTTTTGCTGGCCGCATCGTAATCAATTGGTACCTCCAGTGCTTCCGCAATGGCACGCACCGGCAAGTAGGTTCGGCCTTCATAAGTCAGCGGATAGAGCGTTTCCGCCCCGACTTTCATTTCCCATGTCCCGCCGTTCAGTTTGATGACCACCTCCCTGTTCAGATAGGCCTTGACTTCCTGCAGCAACGCATTTCCGGTTGCGGTCATGGCCAGCGCAAAACTGGCCAACATCGTCAAGATCACCGTCAAAAACAATTTCAATCTCATTTTCATTTCCTCTACTACCTCCCATGCGGTAATGAATGAACAAAACAGGCGAAACTACATCCATCCTACCGGAAACCGACTCCCACTTTCACTGTCACAACCTCCCCTCGACACGCGCATGTCATGCAACCGGGACTTGGGCATTGGCCACCCATTACTCCTGGATTATTGAAAAATCCTTATTTGGTACAATGCGAATACGAGGTTGGACAAGTATAATGGAAAAAAGATCGGGAAAGGAAAAATGTCATGAAAAAGGTGCACGAGCTGCTTGCAGAAAAACGTTACTTCGTAGGCCGGCTGGAAGAACTGGCGCTGATGACAGAACACCTCTCCCAGAAAAGTGAGAGTTGGGGCATCGTTCATCTGCATGGTCCCTCGGGTATCGGCAAGACAGCGCTGCTGCAACAATTCGCCTTGATCCACGAACCGATTCCATCGGTTTATATCCATGCAAATCCGGCATTTCCCGATCCGGAACATTTTGAACAGGCCGTTCGGCGCAAATTGGCTCCATGGCTTCCCTTTCAACCGGTAGATCGAATCATGGAAGGGAGTCTGGCAGATGCATTAAATACGCTGGCGATGAAAAATGGAGGGTTAATACTCCTGCTCGACGGCCTGAGCGAATGGAGCGGGATCGAGCAATGGCTGCGGGAGGAGTGGCTCGTTTCCCTGACGACGAATGTCAGGGTGTTCAGTGCTGGCAGACAACCGTTGGTGCGCTGGCAGACGCACGATAGCTGGGCGCATCTTATCCGCCACATTCCGGTAGGTCCATTGACCAAGTCAGAGTGGATGCAGTTTGCCTTGCAACAGGGCATCACGGATCATAAAACGATCGATCTCATCGGCCGCGTCACGGAAGGCGTTCCCCTGGCCATCAATCTGGTCTGCAACGAAATCCGGTCACAAGGCGGCAAGTGGAATCCGGAAATGGAACCTCGTTCGATACTGGACCTCTTCGATCGCGTCATCCTGCACCCGGACAATCTGTCCGGCGTCAACCGGCTCCTGCTGGATCTTGCTTCCCTGGTATATACGTTTGACCACGAAATGCTGGAATATATCTGGGGACAATCCATCCCCACAGAGGTGTTTCAACAATTATGCCAGTCTTCTTTCGTCCGCGTTCACCCAAAAGGCGGCTGGACGGTCAGCAACGGCATACGGAGGTGGGCGAAGGAAGGGTTAAAGAAACGTGCTCCGGAAGCCTACAAACGATTCAAATATCGCGCGGAGCAAATACTGGAGCGCAGAGTGGACACGCTGGCCCCATCCGGGCGTCTGTTGCCGCAAGTGCTCAGCAGTGGCAAAGTGTTTCTATATGACAATGAAGTGATACAAGGCTTCATCTATTATGACGACGAACAACGTTTGCTTGACCGTCCCGCCAGACGGGCGGATATCCCGATGCTTCAGGACATGTACCTGCGGCATATCGTCGCCTATCCGGAAAACCTGCCGGATACTTCGCACCAGGAACAATACTTGCCTGAAATCTGGGAAATGGAGCCTTCCGTCATCCATGTGTTTGAACGCGAAGGCCGGCTTGCCGGATTCTACGCCGCTTTGCCGCTGGATCATCCGGCATTGCGCGAGATCCTGAACCGCAATCCTGCGACCCGGGCATTTGTCGCATGCACGCCGCCCGAGCCCTGCGATTGGCTCTACTGGCTCATTGCCAGCGATCCTCCCCTCGATCCGGGTTTTTCGGGACAAATCGTTCGCGAGATGCTGCAACACAAACTGCCGGGGAATCGGATCACGATGATGATGCCTTCCGTCGAGTTCACCGAAGCGGCCAGACTGGCTGGTTTCCGGGAAGTTCCGGCAGCCTTCTACCCATCTTCCGACGGCTGCAATTTTTACTTTTTCCAGCTTGATGCCCGCGGGCACAACAGGCAGGACCCCTCTATTGCAACGGCTGACCCAAAGATCTGGATGGAGATCACCAAAAAATTGCTTGCTTCCTATACGCGGCTCGAAACCCAGACATCCGTCCTGCAACAATGCCAACGCATGTGGGGAACGAACCACAGTCAGGAACAATTGGCCAAATATGTGCAGCAAACGATTTTGGGCGAATGGAGACGACTCCGGCAAGGCACGCCCAAAGAGCAAAAACTGGCCCAAATCTTGTATTATGCTTTTATGCACAAGGTTGGCACGCACGAAATCGTTGCAGAACGACTGGGCCTGCCTTCTTCGACATATTACCGGCACCTGGGCAAGCTGATTCGGGAGCTTGCGCGTTCGTTGCAATTTTACAGGGGAATATCTTGATCCGGGAGGGGCCCGTGATTTCATATCTGGATGTTGTCGTTAGCGTACAATCGCTGGTCTGGTTGTTTCTCGCTGATTGACAAATCCACGGCTGGTCGTTGCTGTCTGCCTTGTATTCATCATCTTTTTTCCTTGCACCTTTTTCACGATTTTCGACAATTTCTGCGCTAAAAAACTCCATAAAACTTATTTACTATTCATTACTCCACTAGAATTTTAAGACTTTAAGCCAGTTCTCTAGCGCACATCCCAGCTTATCAACTAATAGTGGTCAATATTTCGTACAAGCAACCTATCATTCCACTTTAAGGACGGTGCTACAATAGATGAAACTAAAAAAACTTTTCTTTATATCTCTAATTACTGCTGTGATATCTATCAGTTATTCTGGATTTGTTTTGGCAAAAAATTTTGAAGTCAACAATGAAAAATGTTAAGCAGTATAAATACGATTATAGACATGCGATTTTTGAACGAGATGGTCAAGTTTACATTTATCATGAAGATTCCAACTCCATAGAGCCTGTTGGCGATCCGAGTAAGGCGAAATCAATGCCTTCACTTAGTCCAGATCACCAGAAAGTCGCATTCACTTATTTACAAGCAAACATATCGCATTTTTAGAAATCAGTGACACAGGAAACAAATTAATAAGTGGAGAATTTGATATTAACAACAAAAAAATTCATGTACAAACCACTATTGATGTTCCACAAGAGATAAACGGTATGTTAATATTTGATGGATTGGATAATTTTCCTTCATTCATCAATGGAAATGAAAAAATTACCATTGACCCTCAAAATTCAAAAAAACTTACAAAACAAATTAAACAAATAGATGCCAATTTAGTACAGGAAACAAAGGACAAGCTTGATAGGCTTAACGAAAATGTAAAAGAACATTTTGCAGATTCCAATGACAAAGCACTAGCTAATGTTCAAAATCTCCAATGGCTTAAATAAAGTTAATTTAAAACCAAGAGATACAGATATCGTATCTCTTGGTTTGTGTTCTAATACCCCTTCAATACGTTTTTATGGAGGACATTTCATGAAGTTTCTTTTTTATCTTGCGCTATCTTTAACTTTTCTCTCCTGTATTACCGCATGCTCATTCCATTCAAACCGATCAGCAGAAAATATACGCTCTATTCCTGACCAACCCACTCCGTCCTCCTCAGCCACGATCCCCATGAAGCAATCCCTGATCCCGAACAAAGTGCTTGTTGAATGGAATCAACTAGGCTATCTTTATTTGCCGGAATCAGATCAAATCGTCGCACTAGGGGATGCCGCTTTGGAAAAGAGGCACCTCCGGCTTTCACCGGATCATTCGAAAATTGCTTTTTCGCAAGGCAAACATGATCAACCTCATACCGCAATCGCAATTGCGAATATCGATGGTTCCATTGTCATGGAGACTGAGATCCCTTCACTGCTCCAACAAGACACTTTTGGCATCGTAGACTTGCGTTGGATGTATCCGGACAAATTACTCGTAGGACTGATGTTTAATACTTACCGATGGGGATATTTTGAATTTGACTTGTCAAAAAGAGAGTTTGCCAAACATGCGATCAACGTCAAATACGGAACCGAAAATCTGGTTGTCATGAAAGGCGGTCATCTCTTGCATATACCGCCCTATGATAACCCTGTCAACCAACATTTGAATCCACAGATCATATTGGATGACCACATTTTGTTCGAATTAACAGGTGAACACACCCAAATCGCAGGGCTGATCGTCGATGAAACGGTGAACTGGTTCGCAAGCCCCATTTTTGAAGGTGGAAAATACGAATTATTGGCAAGCCAAATTGACGTGAATAATGGAAAATTGGTCAACGCCAATCGTCTGCCGATGGACATTGCCCGGAATGGAACCATCGAACTGGGAACCTATAATTTCAACACGCACACCGGCTATTTTCTCGTAAGCTTTCCGGATGGCGATCGCGAGATTGATGAAATATCCTTCGACCAACATGCATCCAGCACAATGAAACTGGCCGAAATCGGCAGAGAGATCGCAATCAGTCGAATTGAATCGGATCAAGATCGCGTCAGACTCATTGACGCATCCGGCAATCGTTACCGGATTTCAGGTGGCAGCCTTCAAACGGAAACAGATCCGAACGAAGAAATTCAGCGATACCTAACCTCAAAGTTGAGAGACACGTTTCCGAATCTGGAGATGGGTAGCACCACGATCATGCGATTGACTCATATAGATGGATAAGCCCTCGAGTGAATGTGAAAACAACAATTCAAATTGAAATCAAAATAAGATCGCCTCCTCATCCGGCTCTCTTGGCCAGGATATTGGCGATCTTCTTGATGTTCTGGCAGGTTGCAGTCATCAATGCTTGCTGCCACACCTTTTCACGACCGCGGAAACGGCAATAGCGAAGCCCATGGAGCTCTTTGGCGTCCGCACCGCAGGCGATATCAATTCTTGCCAGACCGACTCCTGGTGTTAGCACTAACCCATTCCTTGCCAAACATGCCTCGTAATCACTTTTGTTTTATTCTGCGACCTGGTGCACTCACTCAGCATCAGGCAGTGGGTACAATGTGCGGGATCAGACTTGTATTGACGATATCCTTCTTCGCTTGTACGGGAATTACGCAAGTGATTTTGCAATATCGATCAACCTAATTAAAATGAACGCGAGCCAATAGTGCCTGCTCATCGTTTAGCGCAAACGATACTTCGCATCCCCTATACCTTCAATAACCCATTCTTCGCCATCTCCACATATATCCAAAATTTCTTTTGGAAATGTTTTTCGAAATCTATAACTATATAGTATGTCATAGTATGTCGCTTATATTTTTCGGCAATCTGATTCCAAGTCTTTCAGCCGACTTTTCAATATCTTCCCTAAATCCCCAGCATAAGCAGGGAGAACATCAGTTTCTAAATTAACAAAAAAAGATTATAGATAGATTTTGGACAAAACAAAATCCCTCCTTCGGCTTGTTTTCAGTAAGTCACGAAAAAGGGATTTGATCGAAAATTTGAAATAAAACGTGGTGCCGAGGACGGGAATCGAACCCGTACGGTAGTCACCTACCCCAGGATTTTAAGTCCTGTGCGTCTGCCAATTCCGCCACCCCGGCAAAGGGACACGAAACCTAATATACCATGACTTGACCGCTTTTTCAATAAATCCTCCCGAAATGGACAGTTTGTCGAGAGTGCGGTACACCGCTGTTGCCAATTGGAGATCGCGGCAAACTTGCCTGCCCGCAAAAAAGATCCAATCCGGTCAATATGTTCGTGTATTTAATTTATTTTGATGAAAGAATCAACTTTTGATACCTTGGCCGATAGCGATGATTATCCAAATAACATTCACGAAAATCAAAAAACCCTTGCATCTACAAGGGATTTCAGCTGGTGGGCCCTGAGGGACTCGAACCCCCGACCAATCGGTTATGAGCCGACCGCTCTAACCAACTGAGCTAAGGGCCCTCATCTCGGCCTGGAGACAAGTTTGGTTGCGGGGGCAGGATTTGAACCTGCGGCCTTCGGGTTATGAGCCCGACGAGCTACCGGACTGCTCCACCCCGCGTCAATACTTGCGCCCCTATTGCGGCGACAAAATCAACTATACCGCAATGGCATCCGATTCGTCAAGGATTATTGTTCCACCTGTCCGTCAGGGCTTGTCTTTGTCCGGTTCGACAGCGGAAGATGGTGCTGAAGCCGCTGCATCCTGTCTGGCCATCTCCGCCAGCTTGCGGATCAGAATATGCTGGGGCATGTGCATCAGATGCTCCAGCGGCACTTTCAAGTACGCAGCCAGCTTCACGGCTGTGTCTGCTGAAATCGGCAAACGTCCCATGCTCAACGCCTCCCTCCGGCGCCCTGCGCCGATTTCAGCTTATCATATCCGCATGCGTTCGCCAATGTGCCGATACCGGAGATCAAGGGATGTAACGCACGCCATATCGCCCTTTGCGGGAGCGATACACCTCGATCGCCTTGGGCAAATCGATGCCATACAACCAGCCGTCATGTTCCATGCGCCGGAGCAGACACCCGGCCTGAAACTTGCTGTCGTACAACCGCAGCCAATACACCCATTTCATCTTGATTCCCTCCGAAACGTTGGCATCCTGACTTTAGGATGCTCGGCGATTCCCGTTTTGAATCATCCATCCCATGAAAAAAACGATGCCGTGTCCCCTTCGTCTGGCCGAAGGAGACACGGCAACCTTGCTGGACATTTTCACAATTTAATTTAGGATGACTCCACTCCGAAAGGTCTCGATTGCAGGAGAGCTGAGTCCGGTATACAAGTCGTCAAAGACGCCCTCGATTTCACCGGTCGGCTTCTCTTTGATCTTTTGCAGTAAGTCGTTTCCTTTTTCATCCAGGAACTTGAGCGCATCATCGATTGATCTTTGGTCCTGGAAGACCTGACTGTACACCGTGCTGACGATGTTCTGGATATAGCTGAGATTCGGCCGTTCCCGGAGCAATTTTTGTTCCGCGGGAGAACTGTTGCCAGCCGGAGCCGGCTTCATTTTGATGAAGGCCTCCACATTGTAGCTCAAACCTTCCCTGGGTTTGACAAATTCGATGCGGGAAGACATTTCATAGGTGCTGCGCGATTTGAATTTCGCCCACTCTTCCCCGTTGATGAACTTGACGAATTCCCAGGCGTCCTTCTGGTTTTGCGCTTTGGCATTGATGCCTGCGAGCGAACTGTATGACACGTTTACGCCCACACCCGGCGCGGCAGTGTGATACGGTACCGTCACCACGTCCCAATCCAGTCTATCCATCTTCAATTTGTCGGCATTGTCGTTCAACACCATGATATCGTTGATCAAACTGTAATCGCCAAGCGTCATCGCAACCCTGCCTTGCAGGAACAGCCGGCCTTGATAGGGATTGTAGCGATAAGTCTTGTTTTCATCTTCAAACGAATACATGTCCCGATTGCTCGGGATGACCTTGTCTTTGTACAGCTGGTACATTTGCTCCCACAGCGCCTTCCACTGCGGCGTATTGATTGTCATGCGCTCGGCGTTGCTGTCATACAGTTTCAATTGCAATGGTGAGGCGAAAGACTGCAATTGCCAATAATCGTCCGCACCGCCGCCCCAAGGGTTCAGCGTCAATCCGAAGATGGCATCTTTGCCTTCGCCTTTGCTCATCTGGCGTGCAAGGTTGAAGACATCATCCCAGCTCATGCCGTCCTGGGGCGGAGTAACGCCCATCTCGTTGAACAGCTTCTTGTTGTAGTACAAAGCGAAAGGCATGAACGTCGGGGTCAACGCGTAGATGTTGCCGTTGCCTTGCTCGCGGATCGCTTCAATGACGCTCGGCACAAACACGTTGGCGTCAATCTTGTCCTCCTTCATGAGGGGGTCAAGCTGGAGCAGCAAATTTTCTTCCACCAGCGCGTTCAGCAGGCTCAAATCAAAGATCATGACATCCACCGGATTGGCCCCGGTCATGATTTCCTTGACTTTGGCCAATTGGTCCGGCTGAACCCAGGCGCCATCATTGTCCAGGTTTTCGAATTGCTGCTCGTTCCAGTCGATCGCCGGAACAACTTCGATATCGATGCCTTTATGGGAAAATTCAAACATGTCGGTATACTGCTGGCGGAAATAGACATCGTCCTGCTTGCTGCCATACAACGTACCGATTCTGAGCGTGCGGCGGTTGTTCGGGTCGTCGGTATCTTTCGGACTGCATGCCGCCAATAGCGGCACCAGCAAAATGAGCGACAATCCGACCAATGTCCAGCTGAAGACGCGTTTCCTTTTTTTCATATTGTTGTTTTTCATGCGGTTTCTTCCCCCTCTAAAGATTTTGGTGCGCGGATGACAATCTTGTCGCCGTCCATTTCCAGCGTCGCCTTGTCCCTGATGGCCAGCGCCTGCAAATATTCTTTGGGCACCTGCAAGCGTCCGACCCTGTCGACCACGACAAACGCTTCGTGCACCTCTCCCAGCGCATGTCCGCCTGTCAGCGGGATCGACGCGTCCAAGTTCGGATTGCGCTTGATGAATTCCGTACTGGTCAGGCCGTCGCGAATGGCCACGACACGGTCCACCTTGCCCGCCAGCGCCAGATCATGCGTGACGATGACGATCGTCACGCCCAGCTCGCGATTGAATCGCCGGAAAATGTCCATGATCATGTCGGATGTCTGTGTATCGACCGAACCGGTCGGTTCATCCGCCAGCAGCAGTTGCGGCTTGTTGGCGAGCGCGATGGCAATCGCAACGCGTTGCTGTTCCCCGCCCGATAATTGTTGCAGCTTGTTGTGCATGCGGTCTTTCAATCCGACCCATTCCAGCAATTGCCTGGCGTAGGGACGATCCAGCTTGCCGCCAAGCATCATCGGCACTTCGACATTTTCGAGCGCCGTCAAATAGGGCAGCAAATTGCGTGCGTTGTTTTGCCAGATGAAGCCGACCGTCTCCCGCTTGTACTTGACCAGATCTTCATCACTGATTTTCAGCAAGTTCCACGGCCCGACCGTCACTTGCCCGGCAGATGGTCGGTCAAGTCCTCCCAGAATGTTGAGCAGCGTCGATTTGCCGCTGCCGCTGTTGCCGATAATCGCCATCATTTCCCCGGCTTCCACCGTCAAATTGAGTCCCTGGAGCGCCACCACTTCCAGATCTTCGGTTTTGTAGATTTTGACGAGACCTTCGCAACGAATCATGGCGATCAACGCTCCTCTCCCAGTTTTACGGCCTGATGTACCCGCAAACGCCGGATATGGGTGACCAGCAGGCCCGCGCCGATCAGCATCATGACGCCGACCACGATGGACAACCGCATCGTATCCACCGAAGAGAACACGACATGGAAAGGCGGGATTTGCCGGGTGGCGTTTTCCGTCGTTTGCAGGAAGGGCAGGAACAGCCAACTGGTGATTTTGCCAATCATGACGCCGAGCCCGATCGACAGACCGGCAGTAAACAGCTGCTCCAGCAGCAGCATGCCGGTCAACTGCCTGCGGGATAACCCCATGGCACGCAAAATGCCGATCTGCACAATTCTCGACGACAGATTGAAAAACCAATACAGCACGTATCCCGCCAGCGAAACGATGATTGTCACCAGAAAGCCGAGACTCAAAATGCCGAATACGCCGCCGCGTGCCGGATGTTTGCTCTGCGCGGCCAATTCGCTTCGCATATCCTCGATTTTCGCGATTTCGATACCTTTCTCCTGCAAAGCCGGAATGATCGACGCCGTCTTCTCGCCGGGTTTCATTTTCAGCCAGACATCGTAGGGCACAAGCGGCGCCTGGTCATAAATATAGTCCAGATTCGCCACCAGGAAAGGCGATTCATCCGGATATTCGCTTGGCCAATACGGCACAATGCCGATGATGATGAATTCGACCGGCTCCCCCTGGATGATCGCTTGAATCGTATCTCCCTGCTTGAGATCGAATTTTTTGGCGATATTCGAAGAGATGATCGCTCCTTCCGGCACCTGGCCCATCCAGGCCAGATACCGGAAGGGGCTGATCGGATACATGTCCTTGCGCAGCCAGGCAACACGCGCAAAATCGACGTTGTCGATGCCCATGACGATCCCCTGGCCTGCGGTTCTGCCCGACACCGTCAGGCTGGATCGAACCTGCAGGACGCGGGCGGCATGCTCCACGGCCGGCAGGGAGCGAAACACCTCAAACGGTGGTTCGCTGTAATGGATGCGGGTCGGCGTCGGCCGGCTGGGTTGTCCGCCACCGCTGCCACCACCGTTGCCGCCGCCATTGCCTCCACCGCTGCCGCCGCCGTTTCCACCGCTATTGCCCCCTCCGTTGTTTCCGCCGCCGGCACCGCCACCTTGCTGCGGATTTTGCAGGTTCAACTCGGGAGTTCCTTCCCAAACGGTCGTGAGCACGACGTCGGCTCCGTATTTGTACATGATCCGCTCTTCTGAATTCAGCCCGATCGTCCGGGCGGCAGCGGCGTTGTACACGCCCAGCCCGAGTGTCAGGATCAACAGGATCATCAGCGGATAATACGCATTTGCAGAACGTGACAATTGTGTCAATGTCAAATAGAACGGTACAGGCAGCCATTTTTTGGCGATGACGTTCACCAGCTTCAGCAACAGCGGAAACAAGCGCAGAAAGACCAATCCTGCCGCAAAAATGCTGAGTGCCGGCACAAAGAACAAAAACGGCTGCACGTTGAGCTGGTCGGTCGTGATGCCCGTCTTGAACGACACCATCTGCCGTTCATTGAACAAATACCAGCCGTAGGCTGCCAGGCCGACCAGCGCCACGTCGAGAAACCATTTTTGCCAGAACGGCTTCTTGTCCGAACGCGCGAGCTTGCGCTTGTAATCGACGATGGTCGTCCGCGTGAATACGAGGGCCGGAATGACGGCTGCCAGAATGGCAACCGCCACAGCGGCCATTCCTGCCCAAGCGGCATCCGAAGAAAAGCCGACGGGGATGGAAGCCCGATTAACAAATTCGAGAAATCCGTTGGCCGAACCGATGCTTTTGGCCATAAACCAGCCCAGCATCGGGCCGATGAGCAGGGCAACGACCCCCAGCAGCACCCCCTCCAGCAAAAAGAGCAGGAAGATTTGCCGCGTGCTCGCCCCCCGGCTGCGCAATACGGCAATGTCGGAACGCTGCTTTTCGAGCGCCTGCCGGGCAATCATCGTAATGAAATAAAACACCATGGCGATCATCGGCGCCGCCAGCGTAAACAGCAAAGTCTGCATCTGGATGCTGCTTCGCCTGAACTCGGCCAGCATATCAAGGAACGAAATTTCCAGTCGCGTATCGCTGGAACGCTTGTATACTTCGATATCGATACGCTTCAATACGGATGACAGCGGTGACAGTTGGCTCGTTTTGATTTCCCTCAAATCGTAGGCGGCATACCATTTGACCGATTGCAGCGGCAAGTTTCGCTTCTCGGCCAATTCCGACAGCAGCACATGCTCGGACACGATCAGGCTGTTCATGATTGCATCAAGCCCCTGATACCAGTAGGGACTCGTCTCGTCAACCGGTTTGATGGCGCCGACGATTTTGACACGCAGCGTCTCGTTTGCACCGCCAAGCAGCGGATAAAGCAGCACGTCGCCTACATGCAAATCGTTGCGGAACAGGGCCTCTTCCAGCATGACCGCCCGGATCGTGCCATCCGCGTCCACCTGGTCCGGTGCCGGTTCACCGCTGACTTGCTCCACATGGGCGCCGATGTCGTCTAATGACATCAACGTCATTTTGCGGGAACGGCTGGCATCCACCTGGGTCGGATCTTCAGGCACGACTTCCGCGCTGCGGAGCGCAGCGCTGCGCTGGCTGGCATCCACCGGAAATCCGATGCTTTCCGGCACGTCCCGCGTAATATATTCGTTGACATTGCGGAATGCGTTCCAATCCGTCTTGCCGCCGACGGCCTGGTAACTGATCAGCAGCGAACCGGCCGGAAGTCCTTCACTGTTGTCCTTGAGCGATTGGGCAATCACCCGCTTCAGCGCGCCGTCCGCATACATCGGGATGCTGGTCGTAAACGCCACCGCAAACAGCAATCCGGCCAAAGTGCTGAGCGTAAGCCAGCGGGTGTTCCACATCTTGCGGAATAGAAAACGGATCAGCGTATTCATCGATTAACGACCTACCACTTTCTGACCCGGTGTCAATCCTTGCAAAATTTCCACTTCGGTCGCGGTCATCTGCCCGACTTCCACGTCCACTTCCCGCTTCGTGCCATCCGGTTCGACGACTTGCACATAGGAGCGGCCGCTGATGGTGCGGAGGGCAGCCAGCGGGATGACAACCGCATCCGTCCGGCGATCCAGAATGACCGATGCGGACAGCGGCGTGCCGCGCTCGACCGTATCCGGCAAATCCGGCACATCAATCAGCACGTATTGATCGATGCGGTTGGACGAATTGTTATTGTTATTGTTGTCGTTGTTCACGGGCAGTTGGGCGATTTTGCCCGTCAATTGGCCGACGTTGCCGATGTCAACCCGGGTTTCCATGCCGACCGACACTTTGTTCAGATCGTCCCGCGACAGGGTGACAGCCACCACTTTCCGGCTTGGGTCGGCGATAATGCAGATGGGATCATAGGCTTTGACCTGGTCGCCTTCCTGCACGGACAAGGAAACGATCGTGCCGTCAAATTCCGCCGTCAGCGTTGCCTGGGCAATATCCGCCTCCAGATCGGCCAGCTGCTGGCGCTGTTCCTCGAAACTGAGCATCTGCTGCTCGAAATCAACCGGGTCCATCTCGTCCTTCTGGCGGAGCAGCTTTTTCATTTCCAGTTCCTGCTTCCGGAAGGCAAGCTGCTGGTTGCGCAGCGACTTGCGCAAATCTTCCACATCCAGTTCCGCCAGCGGTTGACCGGCGGTCACCTGCTGGCCGGATTGTATGTACAGTTTTTTGATCCGTCTGCCGTCCAGCGTGAAATACATCGTTTTTTCTTTTGCCGTCAATATTTTGCCGGAACCGGACACCTTCGTTTCCAGCGTCTTGGTCGTGACCTCGTATTCCGGTTTTTTGGAGATTTGGGGCAGCTGGATGGCCGACAAATCTTCCTCCTGTGGTTCATCCGGCAACAGCGAACAGCCTGCAACCGCCAGCGACAGCAATCCGGCCGCGAACAATCTGGCCATGCGCCTGCTGCCTCTGCGAACCTCAGGACGCATTGTCCACGAATACGCCGTCCACCATTTCATAGACATGATCCGCTACCTCCATAATCGTTGGGTCATGAGTCGTCATGCAAATCGTTACTTTTTCCCGGGCGACAATTTCCCGGAACACATTCATGATCTGTGCAGCCATCTGGCTGTCGAGTTCAGCGGTCGGTTCGTCCGCCAGCAGCAGACAGGGCCGATGGGCAATCGCTTTGGCAATGGCTACCCGCTGCTGCTCGCCGCCGGACAGTTCAAAGGGACGATGGTGCATCCGCTTGCCCAGTCCGACCATCTCCAGACAGCTGGTTACGCGGGCTTTCCATTCGGAACGCGGCGTGCCGGCCATGCGCAGCGACAATTCCACATTTTCATATGCCGACAACAGAGGCAAAAGCGCATAAGCCTGAAAAATAAAACCGATATCTTTCCGGCGCACCGCCGTACGCTGGTCATCACTCCATGCATGCAACGGGCGTCCGCGAAAATAAATTTCGCCCCGCGTCGGAATGTCCAGTCCCCCCATCATGTTCATCAATGTTGTTTTTCCCGAGCCGGACCGCCCCCGAAGCATCACCAGTTGCTGGGGATACAGATCCAGATGGATGCCCTTCAGCACCCGCAGTTTCTGTCCTCCCACATCAAACTCGCGTTCCACGCCGCGCACGGACAACAGCGGTTCCGCCGCCTTGTCACGTGGGTTTGCTTGCAAGTCTGCGCTTGTCGGCTTCGCAGCATCGGCCGGTTCGGAAGACGGGTCGGCAGCGGCCGATTGCCTGCGCCTCAACCAAGCGAGCATCGTGAATCCTCCTTTGTGAAACCTTACAAACCATATGACGAGCGATTGCAGGAAAAAGTTACACCCAAAATGAGAAACTTATCATTTTTTTCATTTTCATATGGCACAATTTGCATTTGAATCGTTCAACCTCTTTATAAAGAGGGCATTTTTTGTGTATGATGTGGAAATAAGAATGAATCGTGAGGCAGGTAGAGCGCTATGGAAACCGAAACGAAATCGCCATCATCCAATTTCATTAAAACCATTATCGAGGAAGACCTTGCCGCAGGTCGGGTGAAGGAAGTCGTCACCCGCTTTCCCCCGGAACCAAACGGCTACCTCCATATCGGGCATGCCAAATCCATTTGCCTGAACTTCGAACTGGCCGACACATTCAATGGCCGGACGAATTTGCGATTTGACGACACCAATCCCGTCAAGGAAGATGCCGAGTACGTCGAAGCGATCAAACGAGACGTGCAATGGCTCGGATTTGAATGGGACGGGCTGTTCTTCGCATCCGACTACTTTGACGAAATGTATAACCGCGCCGTATTGCTCATCCGCAAAGGCCTGGCCTATGTGGACGACCAAACCGCCGACGAAATTCGCGAAACACGCGGTACGCTGACAGAACCCGGCAAGCCCAGCCCCTGGCGGAACCGTTCCGTCGAGGAAAATCTGGATCTGTTCGAACGCATGAAAGCCGGCGAGTTCAAAGATGGCGAGAAGGTGCTCCGGGCCAAAATCGACATGGCTTCACCCAACATCAACATGCGTGATCCGGTCATCTACCGCATCCTGCACGCCACCCATCACAATACGGGCGACAAATGGTGCATCTACCCGATGTATGCTTTCGCGCATCCGCTGGAGGATGCGATTGAAGGCATCACCCATTCGATCTGCACGCTGGAATTCGAAGACCAACGGCCGTTCTACGATTGGGTCATCCGGGAATGCGAAATGCCCAATGTTCCCCGGCAATACGAATTTGCCCGCTTGAACCTGTCCAATACCGTCATGAGCAAACGCAAGCTGAAGCTGCTCGTGGACGAAAAAGCGGTGGACGGCTGGGACGACCCGCGCATGCCGACCATTTCCGGGCTGCGCCGCAGAGGGTACACCCCCGAATCCATCCGGGCATTCTGCAGGGAACTGGGCGTCAACAAAAATTACGGCGTTGTAGACGATCGCATGCTGGAACATTTCATCCGGGAAGACCTGAAGCTGAAGGCGCCGCGCACGATGGCCGTCATCGATCCACTCAAGGTGGTCATTACCAACTATCCGGAAAATCAGGTCGAATGGCTCGAAGCGGAAAACAACGCCGAAAATCCGGAGATGGGTTCCCGGCAAATTCCGTTTTCGCGGGAAATCTATATTGAGCGGGATGACTTCATGGAAAATCCGCCCGCCAAATATTTCCGTCTGTTCCCCGGCAACGAGGTCAGACTGAAACACGCCTATTTCATTCGCTGCGAGGAAGTCATCAAGGACGAGGCCGGCAATGTCATTGAACTGCGCTGCACCTATGACCCCGAAACGAAAAGCGGAAGCGGATTTACCGGCCGCAAAGTCAAGGGAACCATTCACTGGGTGGAAGCGACACATGCCGTCCCGGCAGAATTCCGCCTGTACGAACCCCTGATTACCGATGATGCCGAAGACGACGGGGAGTCGTTCCTGGCGCACCTGAATCCCAACTCGTTGCAAGTGCTGCATGGTTTCGTGGAACCCGGATTGAAAGGCGTTAGCGGCGGGCAGAGGTACCAGTTCTTCCGCCATGGGTATTTTCATGTTGATCCAAAAGTATCGACCCCGGACAATCTCATCTTCAACCGGATCGTATCGCTCAAAAGTTCCTTTCAACTCTGATCTGCGTCAATGGGAGGTGGCAGCCATGCGGACATGCAAAATGAACTTGATGATTTGCGCCGTATTGCTGCTCCTCTCCGCCGGATGCGGACGAAGCGGAAATGACCACAACCCCCATCGTCCGCCGGCTTCCCCTTCTTCCGGTCCTTCAGCCCCTTCCGCGCCTACGGAGACTGCCGTTCCTTCTTCACCATCTGCTGTGCCGTCTGCCCCGGGATCATCCACGCCTGCCGATCTGCCGGGAATCGACCCGGCGTTGGAATCGCGTATTGCCCGAACAATGGAAAACATGTCGCTGGAAGAAAAAATCGGACAAATGCTGATCACCAGCTTTTCCGGGACCCGAATGACCCGGAAAACCCGGCAATTGATCGAAACAAAACACATCGGCGGATTCATCCTGTTTTCCGCCAACCTGAAAGATGGCTTGCAGCCGTCGGTCGCATTGCTGAATGAATTAAAAACGGCCAATCGGAATCAACCCGTTCCCCTGTTCCTCAGCGTGGATCAGGAAGGAGGCCGGGTGTCCAGATTGCCCGATGCCTTCCGGAAAATGCCGCCTGCCCAAACGGTGGGACAGACGCATGATCCCCGGTTGGCCGAACAAATGGGTGTGCTGATCGCGCATCAATTGCAGGCGCTTGGCTTCAACATGAATTTCGCGCCCGTACTGGATGTGGCCAGCAACCCGGACAACAAGGTTATCGGCAATCGATCCTTTGACGCAAATCCGGAACTGGTCGCCGCCATGGGAACGGCCATGATGGACGGTTTACGCAGCGGCGGGATCATTCCGGTGATCAAACATTTTCCCGGACATGGCGACACATCAGCGGATTCCCATGTCGAGCTGCCCGTTCTCCACAAAACGGCAGACCAGCTCGCCCAGCAGGAACTGCTGCCTTTCCGTCATGCGATACAATCGGGGGCCGAAGCCGTCATGGTTGCGCATATCCTGTTTCCCGCAATTGATCCCGACTCCCCTTCCTCGCTGTCGAAAGCGATGATCAACGGGCTATTGCGCGACAAGCTCGGATTTGAAGGAGTGGTCATAACCGATGATCTGGCTATGGGGGCCATTGCCCGGCATTACGGCATGGCGGAAGCGGCGCTTCGCGCCATCGAGGCAGGTGGAGATCTGGTGCTCATTTCCGATGCCAAAGCGGTTGGCGAAATCCATGCACGATTGCTGAACGAAGTACACCGCGGCCAACTGTCCGAAGACCGGATTGACGAGAGCGTTAAGCGGATCTTGCGCTTAAAATTCCGCTACAACTTGCAGGATGTGCCGCGTGAAGCACCTGTCGCGGACGGGCTCGGCAATGCCGCAGTCGACCAGTGGTTCCGGCAACTGGAGCAGGCCCAATCCCGGGGCCACGCCCAGCCCCGCTCCACTGCTGATCCAGACGACTGATCCGAGGGCAGTCCCAGTGCTTGAACAATACCGAAGACCGATCAGCGACAGCGGGGCCGAAGTAAACTGGTGACATTTGCTCTTGCAGCACGCACCCTCCACACTCAAGCCGTTGCAGCACCATTTTTTGCTCTTGTAGCACGAATGACTGGCCGGTTGCAGTGCAATCTTGACTTTCCTTACCGAACCTCGATTTTCGTACGCCGGTAAAGCAAGGCGCCGAGCACGTAAGCGCACGCACCCCACAAAGCGATCACGCCAATGCCGAACCAGAAAGCCGGCTTGGCCAGCCCGCTGGCATAAACCAGCCCGTCGCGCAGCACGTCCACAAAATATTTGAGCGGCAAAAATTTCGATACCGATTGCAGCCATTCCGGCATGCTGTTCACCGGGAAGAAAATGCCGGAAATGAACATCATCAGGAAGTTGGTCAGATTTGCAATACCCATGTAAGCTTCCACCGTTTTGCTGAATGAAGAAATCAGATACCCCATCGCATTGAACGCCAGACTTCCGATCAGGAAGGCGACAAGCAACGTCGCGAAATCAATATGCACGTTGGCGCCAAACACGAATACGCCAATCAGCACGAGGCACACCATCTGGAAAATCCCGAGCACAAATCGGATGAGCATGCCCGACAGCCCCATCAACCCCATGCGCATCGGCGTCATCCGCAGCCGCTTTAACAAACCTTTGCGCCGCAATTCCACCATGTCGACCATACCGAACAGTCCGCCCTGCCCCAGCGCCAGGCCAAGCATGCCCGTCATCAGAAAATCTTCATAGCTGAGTTCCTCGCTGCCGGCGCTAACCGAATGGAACTCGAACGCAAATGCCGGCTGCACACCGGCTGCGGCCAGATTGGCCTGGGAGACCACCTGTTCCAAAATGCCGCGCAGCGCCTGCGTCGTCGCATTGCCTTCCGCTTCCTTGTGGACGATCAGCCGGATCGAACCGGGCGTATCGCCTGTTGGCAGTACGATGGCACCTTCAATTTCCTTGTTTTTGATCCATTCGTCCGCCTGTTCTACGGACACCGGCGATTCAGATTGCCATTCGAAAACCGGTATTTGCCGCAGCATCTCATGCATCATGGCAGCCGTCCGATTTTGCGTCTCTCCGACCGCAGCCACCTTGACATGAAATTCACTGTTGCCGCTGCCGCCGAAAATCATCATAAAAATCGACATCAGGATGATCGGAAAAAAGATTTGCCAGAACCATACCTGCTTCTCCCGAAACATCGTTTTGAAATTGGCGATAAACAATTGCCCGAATTGCCTGCCCGTATTCACCTTCATGCTAGTCCCTCCATTCCTTGCCGGTAAAAGCGATAAACACGTCTTCCAGACTCCATTCCCGGATCGACAGTTGTTCCACGCGATACGCATGTTCCTTCGCAAATCCGAACAATTCGTACAGCGATTCTTCGGGATGGGTTGACCAAATCGTCAACATCGAACCGTCACGAACGACTTTGGTAACCGTTGGCTGATTTCGCACATGCATTTCGGCAGCCGATGCAGCTTGTTCCCCATCCGCAAACGACATCCGGACTTCCCGCTCCTGCGTCAGCCGCCCGATCAGCGCAGCCGGGGAATCCAGCGTGACGACGCGTCCCTGGTCCACGATGCACACGCGATCGCTCAATTTTTCGGCTTCTTCCATGTAATGCGTCGTCAAAATCGTTGTCTTGCCCAATGATTTCAATTGCAATACGATGTCCCAAATATTGCGTCTGGCTTGCGGGTCCAGTCCGGTCGTCGGTTCATCCAGAAAAATGAGGTCGGGTTTGTTGATGAGGGCCAGTCCGATGGCCAGCCGTTGCCTTTGACCGCCGGACAGCGATTTGACCCGCTTGTTGCGGTGTTCGGTCAAATTGACCATTTGCAACACTTCTTGCGTTGGCATGGATACCGGATAAAAGGACGCAAACAGTTCCAGATGCTCCCTGACGGTCAGCAAATCGAACAGCGCGCCTGTCTGTGGCTGGACGCCAATGCGACATTTGATTTGCTCGCCGTCCTTGGCCCAGGTCATGCCATCGATGACAATGGTGCCCGCATCAGGCGGCTGCAGCCCTTCGATCATTTCCAGCGTCGTCGTTTTGCCGGCGCCATTGGGACCGATGATGGTAAAAATTTCACCACGTTGCACTTCAAAGCTGATGTTTTCGACCGCCGTAATGTCTCCGAACGATTTTCGCAAACCGTCCACTTTCAAAATGGCCATCATTTCCACTCCCTGTATCCGATTGACTGTGAACATTGTATCTTGTAATCCGCAATGCCGCGACCGTCCGCAGCACGGACTTGGAGTCGGTCTGTAGACGGATGACCCAAAAAGTCTGAAACATGAATCAGGACGAAAATAGAAAAAACCCGCTGTCGCGGATGATCCGCCAGTCGGGTATACGTGAAGCGGGTTGACTCCCGGCAAACGAGCGCCAGCAGAGCATGCATGAAACAGAACATGAAACAGAACGTCCGGGAACCGGAAGTGCCCGAAATGTCCGCCTATGGCGTCATTGGCCATAAATTTGCGGATTTTCACGCCAGGACTTCAGCAATTCCACATCTTCCGGTCGAATTTTGCCTTGCGACAGAGCGACGTCGATCAGGACGGAATAATTGGACAGCGCCGCTTTCGGAATGTTCGCTTGGGCGAACGCTTCATCCGCCATGTTAAACTGATACGTAAAAATTGCCACCACGCCCAGCACGTCACATCCGGCGTCGCGCACCGCAACTGCGGCTTTCAGCGAACTGCCGCCGGTCGAAATCAGGTCTTCGATCAATACGACTTTTTGCCCCGGATGAAAATGGCCTTCAATCTGATTGGTCTTGCCGTGTCCTTTCGCTTTGTCACGCACATACAGCATGGGCAATCCGAGCTTTTGCGCAACCCAGGCCGCATGCGGAATACCGCCCGTGGCAATGCCGGCGACGGCTTCGCAATCCGGATGGCGGTCGCGGATGACAGCCGCAAACCCTTCCGCAATGCGTTCGCGAATCGCCGGATAACTCATCGTCAGGCGATTGTCACAGTAGATTGGCGACTTCAGTCCGGATGACCATGTAAACGGCTCCTGCGGACGCAAACTGACGGCTCCGATTTCCAGCAGGCTTGCGGCAATCTGTTCCGCCAGTTCTCCTGCATCCAAACGTTCGGCATTCGCATTCGTGCTCATGCTTCGGTCATCTCCTTCACAATGTTTTGCAGTGCCGCAAGCGGGTCTGGCGCTGACGTGATCGCGCGGCCGATGACGAGATAATCCGAACCGCTGACCACTGCCTCCCGGGGCGTCGTAATGCGTTGCTGGTCGCCCGCGTCCGTGCCTTTCGGACGAATGCCGGGCGTAACCGTCCGGAACGTGCTGCCGCATGCCGACTTGATTGCGGGCACTTCCAGCGGCGAGGCGACGACGCCATGCAGCCCCGCCTTTTGGGCCAGTTGCGCATAGCGTACGACCGTAGCCTCGACCGTGCCCGGAATGCCGATCTCCCCGTTCATGATGGATTGGCTTATACTGGTCATCTGGGTCACCGCGATCACCATCGGTTCAAGCGGCGCATCTCCCGCTTCCACCGCTTCGCGCACCCCTTCCAGCGCTGCGCTCATCATGGCGATACCGCCGGCAGCATGCACATTGAACAGGTCGACACCCAGCCGAACGATGCTGCGGGCGCCTCCGCGCACCGTATTCGGAATATCGTGCATTTTCAGATCCAGAAACACGCGAAAACCCCGGCTTTTCAACGTGCGAACGATCGACGGGCCGGCTGCATAGAACAGTTCCATGCCGACTTTCATCCAGCAGCCGGCGCCCTGCAACTGATCTGCCAGCCGGATGGCTGCGTCGGCATCGGGCTTATCCAGTGCTACCATGATTTTGGCCGCTGCTTCACTCGCAGTCAGTGTGGTCATGGTTCACTTCGCTCCTTTCAGGCTCATATGGAAGCCCGATCCGATCCGCGGCGGGCGGTCAAGATCGGGCCAGCAATTCGGGCCAGCGGATTACGACTGGAACGCCGGCATCGGTGCGCTGGAGAAGCGAAGCGCCTGCAACATGTTGAGCAACGCCCGCACCGTATCCAGCGAAGTGAGGCAAACAACCCCGTTTTCCACCGCTTCACGGCGAATCCGGAAACCGTCACGCTCCGGCGTCTTGCCCTTGGTCAACGTATTGACCACGATTTGCGCCTGTCCGGTGCGAATCAGGTCGAGGATGTTCGGCGAACCTTCCGACAGCTTCTTGATGCGCTGGACTTCCAGTCCGGCCGCTTCCAGCGCATCTGCGGTTCCACCGGTTGCGATCAATTTGTATCCGAGACGATAGAAGCCTTCCAGGATGGAGATCGCCTCTTCCTTGTCCTTGTCGGCAATGGTCGCGATGATCGCGCCAGCGTCCGGAATTTTCATGCCGGAACCGATCAGGCCCTTGTACAGCGCCTTGGCAAATTGCTTGTCGCGCCCCATCACTTCCCCCGTCGATTTCATCTCCGGCGTCAGCGTCGGATCGACGCGGCGCAGTTTGGCGAACGAGAAGACCGGCACTTTGACGGAAACGAACGCATCTTCAGGCCACAATCCTTCCTGGTATCCCAGATCGGCCAGCTTCTTGCCAAGAATCGCCTGCGTGGCCAGGCTTGCCATCGGCACGCCGGTGACCTTGGAGAGGAACGGCACCGTCCTTGAAGAACGCGGGTTGACTTCGATGACGTAGACCTGATCCTGCCAGACGACAAATTGAATGTTGATCAGGCCGACCGTCTTGAGCGCCTTGGCGATTTTGATCGTAATGTCTACAGCCTGCTGTTTGATGGATTCGGACAGCGACTGCGGCGGATAGACGGCAATGGAGTCGCCGGAATGCACTCCAGCACGTTCCACATGCTCCATAATACCCGGAATGAGTACCGTTTCGCCGTCGCAGATCGCGTCAATTTCAATTTCCTTGCCGAGCATGTACCGGTCGATCAGCACGGGATGCTCCGGATTGATTTTGACCGCTTCTTTCATGTAAGCGAGCAATTCTTCGTCGGAATAGACGATTTCCATCGCCCGGCCGCCAAGCACATAAGAAGGACGAACGAGTACCGGATAGCCCAGTTCCCGGGCGGTGCCGACCGCTTCGTCCACCGAGGTGACGGTGCTGCCCTTCGGTTGACGGATATCCAGGCGGCGCAGCAGCGCTTCGAACCGTTTGCGGTCTTCAGCTTCGTCAATGCTGTCCAGCGATGTACCCAAAATATTGACGCCTGCGCGTGCCAGCGGCGCAGCCAGATTGATGGCGGTTTGGCCGCCGAACTGCACGATGACCCCGACGGGCTGCTCCTGTTCGATGACGTTCATGACATCTTCGAAAAAGAGCGGCTCGAAATACAGACGGTCCGAGGTATTGAAGTCGGTCGATACCGTTTCGGGATTGTTGTTGATGATCACTGCCTCGTAACCGGCTTTGCGGATCGCCCATACCGCATGGACGGTGGAGTAGTCGAATTCGATGCCCTGGCCGATCCGGATCGGACCGGAACCGAGCACGACGATTTTTTTCCTGTCGGTCGGCAACACTTCATTTTCGGTTTCATAGGTGGAATAATAATACGGCGTGGAAGCTTCAAATTCGGCTGCGCATGTATCCACCATCTTGTAGACCGGCTTCAGCCCCTGGCTGAGCCGGTAGGCACGCACATCGGCTTCCTGGGTCAGCGGAGCGGAAGCGCCCTGCCCTTCGAGACGCAGCTCCGCGATCGCCCGGTCGGTAAAACCCAACCGTTTTGCCGCATACAGCGTCTCTTTCGTCAAACCGGGCTCGCGCCGGATGACATCCTCGAATTGCACGAGCCGGTCGATTTTGTCGAGGAACCACCAGTCGATTTTCGTAATATCCTGGATGCGCTGGAGCGGCCATCCGCGTCGGAACGCTTCCGCAATGAGGAACAACCGTTCATCGTCCGCCTTGGCCAGGCGCTGCGTCAGCGTCTCATCGTCCAGTTCGTGCGCATCTTTGAGCAGCAGCCGGTGAACGCCGATTTCCAGCGAACGGATCGCCTTGTGGATGGACTCCTCGAACGTGCGCCCGATCGCCATCACTTCTCCGGTCGCTTTCATCTGCGTGCCAAGCTTGCGGTTGGCGGAAGTAAACTTGTCGAACGGCCAGCGTGGGATTTTCGTCACGATGTAATCCAGCGTCGGTTCGAAGCAAGCATAGGTCTGGCCGGTTACCGGATTGACGATTTCATCGAGCGTATAGCCGATGGCGATTTTGGCCGCCATTTTCGCAATCGGATAACCCGTCGCTTTCGAAGCGAGCGCCGATGAACGGCTGACGCGCGGGTTCACCTCGATGACATAATATTGGAAACTGTGCGGATCAAGCGCAAATTGTACGTTGCAGCCCCCCTCGATGTTGAGGGCGCGGATGATCTTCAGCGAAGCGCTGCGGAGCATCTGGTATTCGCGGTCGGACAGCGTCTGGCTGGGAGCAACCACGATGCTGTCGCCGGTATGCACGCCAACCGGATCGACATTTTCCATGTTGCAGACGACGATGCAGTTGTCATTGGCGTCGCGCATCACTTCATATTCGATTTCCTTCATGCCGGCAATCGATTTTTCAATCAGGCATTGGCCAATCGGGCTGTAGCGGATACCGCTGTCCACGATTTCACGCAATTCTTCTTCATTGGTGGCAATGCCGCCACCGGTACCGCCCAGCGTATAAGCCGGACGCACAATGACCGGATAACCGATCCGGCCGGCAAAATCAACCGCCTGCTGGACACTGGTCACAATGTCGCTTTCCGGCACCGGTTGACCAAGCTCGCGCATCAATTCGCGGAACTGGTCGCGGTCTTCGGCCCGCTCGATCGCGGACAACTGGGTGCCGAGCAACCGCACGCCTTCGGCTTCCAGCACGCCTGCGCGGGCCAGCTCCACGGCCATGTTCAGCCCGGTTTGGCCGCCGAGCGTCGGCAGCAGACCGTCCGGACGCTCCTGGCGGATGATCTGGGACACGAATTCCAGATTGATCGGTTCGATATACACTTTGTCCGCCATATTCGTATCCGTCATGATGGTGGCCGGATTGCTGTTGATCAGCACGACCTCCAGCCCTTCTTCCTTCAGGGCCTGGCACGCCTGCGTACCGGCATAGTCAAACTCGGCTGCCTGGCCGATGACGATCGGGCCGGAACCGATGACGAGAATTTTTTTCAGATCCTTATTTTTGGGCATACTGCAGTTCTCCTCTCAACGCCTCGGCCATTTGGGCTTGACGCGGACGTGCGGGGTTGTTGCGTTTATGTTCGCGAATCATTTCCAGAAATTGATCAAACAGATAGCCGTTGTCGTATGGCCCCGGTGCCGCTTCGGGATGGTATTGCACCGAGAATGCGGGATAGCGTTTGTGCTTCAGGCCTTCGATCGTCTTGTCGTTGTTGTTGATATGGGTCACGACCAGTTCCGTACCCGCAATCGAATCTTCCTTGACGGTGTAGCCGTGGTTTTGGGACGTGATGAAGCACCGGCCGGTCTCCAGTTCCTTGACCGGATGGTTGCCGCCTCGATGGCCGAACTTGAGCTTGGTTGTATCCGCACCGCAAGCCAGCGCGAGCAACTGATGGCCCAGGCAAATGCCGAAAATCGGATACTCGCCCAGCAGTTGCCGGATCGTCTCGATGGCATACGGTACATCCTTCGGATCGCCAGGGCCGTTGGAAAGCTGGATGCCGTCCGGATGCAGGCGACGGATTTGGTCGGCCGTCGTATCATGGGGCACGACGATCACATCGCAGCCGCGTTTGGTCAGATGGCGCAAAATGCCGTTTTTCGAACCGAAATCGATCAGAACAATCCGTTCCTTGTCGCCGGGGCTGGCAAACATTTGCTTCGTAGACGAACGGGCCACCTGGTCGCGCATGAGCGGCGTGGCGTTCAGACGCTCCTGCAGTTCCTCCACGCGCTCGTTCCCCGTCGTAAGCAGCCCTTTCATCGTGCCGTGATTGCGAATGATGCGGGTCAGCATGCGTGTATCGATTTCGCTGATGCCGATAATGCCGTATTCCTTCATCAGTTCATCCAGTGTATAAGCGGCGCGCCAATTGCTCGGCACCGGCTCATGGCGGCGGACGACGAAGCCGGCGATATTTTGCGAGCCGGATTCGAAGTCATCGCGCGTAATGCCGTAGTTGCCGATCAACGGATACGTCATCGTGACGATTTGCCCGCAATAGGACGGGTCCGAAATCACTTCCTGGTAGCCGGTAATCCCCGTGTTGAAAACGACTTCTCCCACCTTGGCGCCATCCGCTCCGAAGGCGAGTCCCGTCAAAAGCGTCCCGTCTTCGAGCAACAATCTGGCCTGTTTCTGCATGGTTTTCCACTCCCTTGTTTTAGCGCTTTATACCTTCCGCTTCTGTCCATACGATGTTGCCATCCACCATGGTCATGACGGGCCAGCCGTACAACCGCCATCCTGCAAACGGCGTATTGCGGCCCAGACTCAGGAACGTGGCCGGATCGACTTCCTTTTCCTGTTCCAGATCAATCAGCGTCAGATCCGCCGGCGCTCCCGGTTCCAGCGTGCCATACGGCAAACGGAAGATCCGGGCGGGATCGCGTGTCATCTTGTTCAGCAAAAAGCCAAGCGTCCATCTGCCTGTACGCACAAATTTTGTATATAAAAGCGGGAATGCTGTTTCGAAGCCGTGTATGCCGAATGGCGCCCGATCCAGCCCCCTCGCTTTTTCTTCCTCGCTATGCGGTGCATGATCGGTAACGATGATGTCAATCGTGCCGTCTTCCAGCGCCTGGATGCAGGCTTCCACGTCCTTCGGGGAACGAAGGGGCGGATTCATCTTCCAGTTGGCATCCATCGAATCCGGAATGTCTTCATCGGACAGCACCAGGTGATGCGGGCATACTTCCGCGGTGACGTTGACACCAACCGATTTGCCCAGCCGGATCAGGCGGACGGATTGCGCCGTGCTGACATGGCAAACATGATAGTGGACACCCGTCGCTTCCGCCAGCAAAATATCGCGTCCGACATGGATCGCTTCCGATTCGTTCGGAATGCCCTTGAGCCCGTGACGTCTGGCGAATTCGCCTTCGGTTACGGCCGCGCCTTCCACCAGTGAATCGTCTTCACAATGCGCAATGATGGGCAAGTCCAGCGAGCGGGCAAGGGCCATCGCATTTTTCATCATTTGCGCGTTTTGCACGCCGACGCCATCATCCGTAAATCCGATCGCACCAGCGGCCTTCAGGGCGGCAAAATCGGTCAGTTCGCGTCCGAGTTCGTTTTTCGTAATGGCCGCATAGGGCAGGACGCGTACGACCCCTTCGGTAGCCGCCTTGTCCCGCACGAACGTCAAAGTCTCCACCGAATCCGTAACCGGTCGCGTGTTGGGCATGGCGGCAATGGTCGTAAATCCGCCTTTTGCCGCGGAAGCCGTACCGGTCCGGATCGTCTCCTTGTATTCGAATCCCGGCTCCCGCAAATGCACGTGCATATCGATGAATCCCGGCGCAAGCAGCTTGCCGTCTGCATCGATCACTTCGCTCCCCGAAACATCGGGCGTCGCACCACCATGAATGCGCTGCTCGATTTTCCCGTTGGCCACTTTCAGATGCACGTTTTCGGTTTCTCCTGTTGCCGGATTTACCGTCTTCGCATTTACAATCCAAATTGACATGCCAGTTAGCGCCCTTTCGCTGTATAATTATTCACTTTATTGTATACCTATTCAATTCAAATGTCACCTGTCAGCCGCAAGTTTCCATGGTGTCGTTAATTGGCAGTTTGGTTGTCTGACGGATGGATAATTTGCACGGTATCCTCTCCGTCGATCTCCCGCAACAGCACGCGGATTTGTTCCAGGCGGGAAGTGGGCACGTTTTTGCCGACATAATCGGGACGGATGGGTAGTTCCCGATGCCCGCGATCCACCAGCACAGCCAATTGGATCGATTGCGGTCTGCCTGAATCCATCAAGGCATCCAGTGCTGCACGGATGGTGCGGCCCGTGTACAATACGTCGTCAATCAGGATAATCCGTTTGTCCTTCGTGGAAAATGGCAGCGGATCTGCAAGCGGAGCCTGATTTTCCATTTCATCACCTGGTGGAGACGGAAGATCGTCCCGATAGGGGGTAATGTCCAGTTCCCCCACTTCGACCGGTACCCCTTCTATGTCCATGATCCGTTCTGCTACGCGTCTGGCCAGATAAATGCCGCGCGTCCGTATGCCTACCAGCACGCAGCCTTCAATGCCTTTATTTTTCTCGACCATTTCATGCGCAATTCGGGTCAAAGCCCGTCGAATGGCGGAGTCATCCATGATTACGCGGGTTTCCTGCATGTGCTCCCCTCCTTGCTGACTGAGCGTCACCTGTGAAAACGTTGCTGAGACAATGGCAGGCATCAAAAAACCCCTTGCGTCAGACGCAAGGGGGGTTAGGCATCAGGTCATACGGATAGACATCTCGCATCATGCCGGTTATGGCAATGATTGCAAGTGTCCGTACATGGAATTGGTGCGCCACCTTGCCAGTCTCACGGGACTGATTTAAAGGTACCGAATGTTTAAAAGAATTATCCCATGTCCGTCATGCCATGTCAAGAAAAAACGAAACATGTTTCAAAATTCAAACGCCACATCCGACAATCGGCGTTTGATTTCTTCAATGACCCGGATTTCTTCCGCTTCACTGCCTGCAACGAAAGTAACGGACAACCGGATATAGGCGCCCGCATCGTCCCAGGGCACGGTGGAGATCAGTTTTTCGCGGATCAAATATTGAGAAAAATCCTCTGCGGTGGCAAAACGTTGACCACCCTTGATGCCTTTGGGAGCAGCCACATACAGGAAAAACGATCCTTTGGGCTTGACAGCGCGAAAACCAAGCGAATTGAGCGCCGCGACCAGCAAATTATGTCTGCGGGAATATTTGGCTGCGATGGCTTCGGTAATTTCCGGATGATCCAGCCCGAAAGCTGCCGCTTTCTGGATGGCGATGAACTGGCCGGAATCGTTGTTGTCCTTGACGTCGCCAAACGCTTTGACGATGAGCGGATTGCCGGCGATAAATCCGATCCGCCAGCCGGTCATGTTATACGATTTGGACAGGGAGTGCAGTTCGACCCCCACGTCCTTGGCACCGGGCACGGACAGGAAGCTGAGCGGTTTTTCGCCATCGTAGGTCAGAGCCGCATAAGGAGCGTCGTGAACGACGACCACTTCGTTCGCCTTGGCCCACTCGACGACTTTGGCGAAAAACTCCGGCGTTGCCGCAGCGCCGGTCGGGTTGTTCGGATAATTCAAATACAGCAGTTTGGCACGGCGGGCGATGTCTTGCGGAATCGCATCCAGGTCCGGCAAAAAGCCGTTTTCTTCGGTCAGTTTCACATTGTAGACTTCGCCGCCCAAATACTTCGTATGCGTACCGAGAATCGGATAACCCGGCACCGTCATGATCGTAACATCCCCGGGATTGATGAAGACCGACGGCAGCATGGCCAGCGCCGGTTTGGCGCCAATCGTATGCAGCACTTCCGTCTGCGGATCGATGTCCTCCACGCCAAACACGTTGCGCAAATAACGGGCAGCCGCCTCCTTGAAGGCGGGAATGCCGTTGTCCGCATAACCGCGGTTTTCCGGCTTGGCCGCCTCTTCCGCCAGTTTGGCCACGATTTGCGGATCGGCCATTTCATCCGGCTCCCCGACCCCCATGTCGATCAGTTCCACGTCGGGAAACGCAAGCTTCGCTGCGGCCTTGGCCCGTTTGATCTTTTCGAATTTGTAGATATTCGTATCCTTTCCGTAATCTGCGCCGCCAATCCGCTCTGCAAAATGCGTCTGGATGTAAGTTGACTGGTATCGTTCTACGCTCATTGGTGTCGCACTCCCTGCATTTAACGGTTTCATTGTCCCTACTATGCCGGAGTGGGCCCCGAACCGCCATGGATTTATATGCCGATCATTTGCAGAATCAAGCAACAGCGCCTGGATTGCATGCAAAAACGCGCCGGCGATAGCTGCCTATCGTCAGCGCGTTCTCAGGATGTGCAATACCTGTTTCATGTCATCCGGCAACGGTACAGAAAATTCCAGTTGCTTGCCGGTCCGCGGATGCACAAACCCAAGCGTTCCGGCATGCAGCGCTTGTCCCGTCATGCCGAGCGTCCTGCCGGATCTGCCCCCGTATACCGGATCGCCCACAAGCGGATAGCCGATATATTTCATGTGCACGCGTATTTGATGGGTACGTCCCGTTTCCAGTTGCAATTCGACAAACGTATAGTCTCCGAAACGTTCCAGTACCGAAAAATGCGTAACGGCATGCTTGCCGCCTTTGTCCGTGACCGTAAACAGCTTGCGATCGTGCGGAGCTCGTCCCAATGGGGCATCGATCGTTCCGCGGTCATGCGGAATGTCGCCGTAGACGATGGCCCGGTATCGCCGGATGACCGTATGGTCCTTGAGTTGCGCCGCCAGCGAAAGGTGCGCGAAATCGTTTTTGGCGGCCATCAGCAAGCCGGATGTATCTTTGTCAATCCGGTGTACGATGCCGGGGCGCATGACGCCGTTGATGCCCGACAAATCCCGGCAATGGTGCAGCAACGCATTGACGACTGTGCCGGAAGGATGGCCTGCTGCAGGATGCACGACCATGCCTCTGGGCTTGTTGATTACAACCACATCCGCATCCTCATAGACGATGTCCAGCGGAATCGCTTCCGGGCGCAATTCTGTCTGTTCGGGTTCGGGCACCGCTACCGTTATGGTATCGCCGGCCGCAATTCTCGCATTTGCCTTGACCGTACGGCCGTTCAGCATTACGGCTCCGCACCGGATCCATTCCTGGATTTGCGAGCGGGAAACGCCGGGAATGTCCAGTTCTTCGGCCACATGTTTGTCTATGCGTTCTCCTGTCGCTTCCGCAGGTACCGTCCACGCATATTCCGTCTCGTCCTCGTCATCCGGCAGCAGCCCTGATTCCACCGGTTCAGACGGGTTGCTGTCTTTCCTGTCCGGATTCTTCATGAACTTGTCCATGTTGCTGCCGTCCTTCACCATCATTGTTTTTCTCCCGCTTTTGCGAAAGTAACGAATCCAGAATGACCATGCCGACGCCTATGCAGATGCCGGAATCGGCAAGGTTGAAGATCGGAAACGTGTAGCTGCCGAAATTGAATTGCAGAAAATCGACGACTTCCCCATACAACGCCCGGTCCAGAAAATTTCCGACAGCGCCGCCGAGAATCATGCCCAGCGCCGCCAGCATGATTCGACTTCCCTTGCGGTAAGAATAATGCAAATAGAAGATGATACCCGCAACCACAATGATCGTAATGACGAGAAAAAACAGCCGCTGCTCCTGCAAAATGCCAAACGCGGCGCCGCGGTTGCGAATCGAGGTGAGCAGGAAAAAATTGCCCAAGACTTCGATCTTTTCGCCAATTTCCATCGTGTTCTCGACAATTTTCTTCGTGATGTAATCAAGGAAAAATACGATTATCGCGATCGCATAATAATACCAAATCGGCCACGTTCTCCGTTGCATCCATATCCGCCTTTCGTTATCGTTCCAACTATTTTATCACACGGGCAGAACCAGCGTCCATGCGTGCAGCAAATTCAGACAAGACTGGCCAATGTTGCCCCGCTTTTGCTGCTGTAAAACCTGCTTTGCAGGAGAACAATATAATGAACATCAGGCAAATGGGAGGCGTACAATTGATGAGCCGGGCGCTAAACATGAATCGCATGCAGATGTTGAAAGCACGGTTGTTGCAGGACAAACGGGCGCTGGAAGCACGCATCCACCACAACGACCGCCATCAGTTGTCCCGGTCGCAACGCGACTCGCTGGACGAATTGTCGCTGAACGACAATCATCCGGGCGATCTGGGCACGGAAATGTTCGAGCGCAGCAAAGACCTTTCGTTGCAGGAAAGGGACCTCCTGCGGCTGCAACGCATCAACGAGGCGCTGGCGCGCATGGAATCGGGTTTGTACGGCAGATGCCTGACCTGTGGATCTTTTATCCCCGACGAACGACTGGATGCGATGCCGACAGCCGCCTATTGCATCGCACATGAACCGCGGAGGGAACCTTCCGGAGACAGGCCGCTGGAAGAACAATTTTTGCACCCGCCATTCAGCCGGACCAACATGGACGAGCGTGACCAGACGGCGTTTGATGGGGAAGACGCCTGGCAGATCGTCGCTTCCTGGGGTAACTCGAACAGCCCTGCCCTGGACGAGACCAGCCACTTTGGCGACGATGATGCCGTCTATGCCGCAGCGGACGAAGTGGACGGGTTTGTCGAACCGATCGAAACGTTCATTGCCACCGACATCACCGGCAAACACGTTTCGATTGTAAGAGGGCGCCAATACCATCAATATCTTGAAGCGGGAGAAGGCTACGACTGGCTGGAACCCGATGGGGAATATCCGGATTGATCCCGTCCGCCGGCGCAAAGAAAAGCCGCACCAAGGCCACGCCATGGTGCGTTCAATAGGGATTGATCTGCAACTGTTGCTGGACGATCCGCACGATATCAGCGATGTAATCACCCACAATCGGCAAATTCAGCTTGCCGAGCATTTGCAGAATATAGACGATCGTTGCCGCGAAAAACGTAAATCCGATGGCAATGCCGATGCCCCGGAACGTACCCGAAATCAAATTCCGGATGATCAGCTTGACGGGCTTGTGCGTCAATTCGATATAGTCCCGGATTTCCGCGGCTTCCATGTTTCTGGCCACCCGGTCCAGTTGATCGGACAACCGCGACAGCAGCGAAGCGGAAATTTCGCCTTCGGGTTTTCGGTCAGCATTCTGTCTGGGTGCAGATGAACCTGCTTGCTCCCTCGATTCGTTCATCTTTATCGCTCCTTCCGTCACCCGGACCGATAAACAAGCTCCGTTTGCCTGACGGCCGAGACGGCCTTCTCCGGCAGACGGAGCTCGTTTTCCCTTTTATTAGAATTGTGCGAACCGGGTTGGAATTATGCCTGTCATGCGCCGGTTACGATGCAGATGCCGATGTTGCGGTCGCCTGCAGCCACGATTTCCGTTTGCGCCGTCTTGCCGTAGGACACCGCATTGACCAGCACGTTGTCCCTGAGCACCTGCGGGAACGCCTCCAGCGCTGCCTTCGTTTCCTCGTCCACATCCAGGATCAGATCGACACGAAGCTCGATCGGCAAATTCATTTTCTTGCGCTTATCCTGGACGGCACGGATCACTTCGCGCACGAGGCCTTCCTGCTCCAGTTCCGGCGTAATTTCGGTGTTCAGCGCCACCGTCACGCCGCCGGCAGAAGCGGAAGCAAAGCCGGATCGCGCCTGTTTCTCCACCAGCAGTTCATCCAGCGGCAGCGACAGCGCCTCTCCCTCCGGCGTTGTAAACGCAAATGTGCCGTTTTGCACGACAGCCCGCGCCTCATCCGGCGAGAGCGATTTGAGCGCCTGCTGGATCGGTCCGACGTTTTTGCCATATTTTTTGCCGCCGATTTTCAGATTCAGCTTGAGCTGGAAGCTGACGAAGTCGCTGTCATCCGATACATAGGAAATGCGCTTCACATTGATTTCGTCACGGATGATGTCCGCATATTCGTTCAGATCGAAATCGCCGGAGAGCGATACGAACATTTCGGACAATGGCTGGCGCGTCTTGATGCCGGATTCGTTGCGGACGTTGCGGGCCAGTTCCACAATCGCGCGCACAGCGGCCATGTCGCGTTCCAGCGCCTCATCCGAGCCTGCCGGATCGTGTGCCGGATAATCCGCCAGATGTACGCTTTCCCCGCCGTCCAGATTGCGATAGATATCTTCTGCCACGAAAGGCGTATAAGGCGCGATGAGACGAGACAACGTGAGCAGCGTCGTGCGCAACGTATGGTAGGCGGCGATTTTGTCGTCCGTCAGCCCGCTGCCCCAGAACCGGTCGCGGGAACGGCGCACATACCAATTGGACAGCTCATCAATGAACGTTTCGATGGCTTTGGCCGGATTCAGGAAATCGTTGGCCTCCAGTCCCCTGCGCACTTCGCCGACCAGTGTGTTCAACCGGGATAGAATCCAGCGGTCCAGCTTGTTTGCGGATTGGCGCGGTGCATGTCGGGACGGGTCAAACCCGTCAATATCCGCGTAAAGCGCATAGAAAGCATGGGTGTTGACCAGCGTGTCGACCACTTTAGACTTGGCTTCCGCCACGATGTTTTTGGAGAATCGCTTGCTGTTCCAAGGCGCGCTGTCCGCCAGCATCGCCCAGCGGAACGCATCCGAACCGAACTCGTTGATGATGTCCCACGGATCGATCACGTTGCCTTTGGATTTGCTCATTTTCTGTCCGTTTTCATCCAGTACGTGGCCCGTTGAAATGACGGATTTGTACGGCGTCTCGCCGTTATAGAGCGTAGCGACCGCCAGCAGGCTGAAAAACCATCCGCGTGTCTGGTCGATTCCCTCTGAAATGAAATCCGCGGGGAACTGCTCACGGAATTTGGCTTCATCGCCAAAAGGATGATGATACTGGGCGAACGGCATCGAACCGCTGTCAAACCAGACGTCGATCACTTCCGGCGTCCGTTTCATTTCGCCGCCGCATGCGCAGCGAAGCTTCACTTCATCGACATACGGCTTGTGCAGTTCCAGGTTTTCCGGCACGGGATTGGCGGCCAGGCTGCGCAGTTCCGCCAGGCTGTGCGGCGCCTTCTCCTTGCCGCAGCTGTCGCATACCCATACGTTGAGCGGCGTACCCCAGTAACGGTTACGGCTGATGTTCCAATCGACCAGATCTTCGAGAAACTTCCCGAAACGGCCGTCGCGCAAATGCTCCGGATACCAGGCAATCTTCTTGTTGTTCTCGATCAATTGGTCCTTGACCGCCGTCGTCCGGATGAACCAGCTTTCCGTCGCATAATAGAGCAGCGGCGTTTTGCAGCGCCAGCAGAACGGATAGCTGTGCTCGTATTTCTCCTTGTGGTACAGCAACCCGCGTGCGGTCAAATTTTTGACGATATCCAGGTCGCAATCCTTGACGAAACGACCTGCGAAATCCGTCACTTCATCGATATAGCGGCCGGCGCCATTGACCACCATCAGCATCGGCAAGCCATGCTGCCGCGCCACCCGGTTGTCGTCTTCGCCATGCGCAGGCGCGATATGGACGATCCCCGTACCGCTGGCATCGCTGACGAAATCCGCGTCCACGATCCGGTAAGCCCCTTCGGCCTGCACATAGGTAAACAGCGGCTCATAGGCCAGGCCGGCCAGATCGCGGCCGCGCACTTTGCCGAGCGTTTCATATTCGCCTTTCATCACAGCTTCGACCCGCGCTTCGGCCACGATATAAGTTTCGTCATTTTGCCGCACGCGCACATAGATCAAATCCGGGTGAACCGCCAAACCGACATTGGCCGGCAGCGTCCAGGGCGTCGTCGTCCAGGCCAGCACATATTCGCCGCTGTCTTTCAGCCGGAACTTCGCCGTTGCGGTCAAATCCTTGACATCCTCGTATCCCTGCGCCACCTCGTGCGAACTGAGCGTCGTCTGGCAATCCGGGCAATACGGACTCACCCGGTGTCCACGGTACAGCAGACCCTTTTCATGGATGGTGGCCAGAATATGCCAGATACTTTCGATGTAATCGTTTTGCAGCGTGATATAAGGATCGTCCATGTCGGTCCAGTAAGCGATCGCCTCCGTCAGTTCCCGCCACTGGCGCTCGTATTCAAAGACGCTCTCCTTGCATTTCTGGATGAAAGGTTCAATGCCGTATTTCTCGATTTCCTGCTTGCCCGAAATGCCCAGCTCTTTTTCGACGCCAAGCTCGACCGGCAAGCCGTGCGTATCCCAGCCCGCCTTTCGAACGACACGATAACCCGTCATCGTTTTGTAGCGGCAGACGAAATCCTTGATGACACGTCCCAGGACATGCCCGATGTGGGGCTTGCCGTTGGCGGTCGGCGGACCTTCGTAGAATACGAAATTCGGTTTGCCTTCCCGGTTCGTGATCGATTTGCGAAACGTATCTTCCTGCTTCCATAGCTCCAGTACGCGTAGTTCGCGGGTTCTGGCCCGCTCCTTGACATCAACGCGACGCATGGCGCATCATCCCTTCATTCTTTCTGTCATTTTTTTGTCTTTGACAAACACAAAAAAGCCCCGTCCCGGAAGGGACGAGACATGCTCGCGGTACCACCCTTGTTCCGCTGTCCGCATGGCACCCGGCGCATGCGACCAAAACGGCACTTCATGGCCGATGGCGGTCGGCCGGCCCGGTAACGGCGGGCATCCGGCTCCATCTACTGCTGACTCGCAACCGATGCCAGGTTCGATAGGCGTCTCCGGGACGATATTCAGCCGGGTCCGAACGTTGGCTTGCAGCAGCCGCCAACTCTCTGAGAACGGAACACACGCTTACTGTTTCCCTTCTTCAACGTTGGGCCATATGAAAATGCCTAAGTATGTTATAATGGCTGGCACACGATTTGTCAAATGCGCAGGGCTACCCGCGCGAGGCGCAACGGCGCACAAAGGCTGGCATCAAGCCTCAAGTTCCTTCGTATCGCGCGTTTCCAGCGCATCCCATCCGTCTTTGCTGAGCAGGTCCAATTGCGTTTCCACCAGCGCGCGGAACCTTGCCCGGTAAATCGCGGCCTGTTTTTTCAATTCTTCGACTTCCAGCGCAATCTTGCGCGACTTGGCCAGTGCTTCGTTGATGATCCGGTCGGCGTTCTTCTCTGCTTCCTTGATAATAAGCTGCGCTTCTTTTTTCGCGTTGTTCTTCAATTCGTCAGCCGCTTCCTGCGCCACGATGATCGTCTTGCTCAACGTCTCTTCGATATTGGTAAAATGGCTCAGTTTTTCCTGAAGGGCCTGGTACTGGCTTTGCTGTTCTTTATTTTCGCGGATCAAAGCTTCATAATCCTTGATGATTTGATCCAGAAATTCATTGACCTCGTCTTCATCGTATCCACGCAGCCGTCGGCTGAATTCCTTGTTGTGGATGTCCAGTGGTGTTAATGGCATAGTCTGCCTCCTCAATCCTTGATTTCCAAATGCGATTGTCCGTTCTCGTCAAGACTGATTTCGACGAAAGAGGCAAAATTCCTGCCGCAACGTTATACAAATTTGCCGACGCGCAACCGCGTTCGGCCACTCTTCGACACCCCGGCGACTTCAAGCAAACGGAACCTGCCAAATCCCTTCAGCGATACGACATCGCCTTCACGAAGCGGCGTTGCGGGATTTTCTTCCGTCTTCCAGTTTACCCTGCAATGTCCGGCGCGGATCGGCAACAAAATTTTGCTGCGGCTCATACGAAATACGTCGCTGGCGATGCCGTCCAGCCGCATGGATGCGACCGACAGCGTCATTTCCTCGAGCTTGGGCGACACTTCACGCAATGCGGAAAGTGGCATCAGGGAAGCAGATACGTCCAGGCGGTGCACCTGCTTGAGCTGTCCGGCCAGAAACGGTCCGATTTCTTCGGCGACCAGTACATGGCACCCATCCTCCCGGACATGAAGGTCTCCGATTTTGTCCCGTTTCATGCCCAGTCCCAGCAAAGCGCCCAGATAGTCGCCATGATCCAGTTCGGAAATTCTGCGGTCATCCGACTCGATCGACAACACGGTAATCCCCGCATCCTCATCTTCAAGATGGCAATAATCCGGACCGATGAGCGCGCGCTTGCGTTCCGCTTGAGCGCTGCCGCCGTCCAGCCGGATCGACGCATCCGGATGGCGATTGGCCAGCGTATACAAAATATGCGCCTGGCGTGGGTCCAGAAAGTCGGTCCGCCGAATCTCGTGTCGTTCAGCGGCCCGCTCCACCCATTCCCAGGCGCGATCTACGAATGCTTTCTCGTCGGGATGAAAATGTTCGTAAATGTCTTTTCGAATGTCTTTTTGCGACATGCCGATGGTTCGCCTCTTCTTTCAGCTTACATGAAAAAATCAATCACGGCATGCAAACCATAAGCGACGAATTGCAACGCGATGAGCGCCAGGATCGGCGAAATGTCCAGCACGCCGCCAATCGGCGGAATGATGCGGCGGAACGGTTGCAGATACGGTTCCACCAATTTGCCCAGAAACTCGCCGATCGCACTTTCGCGGACGGCAGGCAACCAGGACATCAATACATAAATCAGAACCATGTAGAAATAGACATTGTAAAGCAAATCAACCAAACCATGAATGTCGTTCAATACGGAGTCACCTCATTTTGGGATACTCGGTTTCCTCCGATAACATTTCCGTAATTGTGCCCGATACTTCTACAGAGTCCGGAGTGCACAGGAAGATATCGGGGCCAAGTTTGGAAATATGACCGCCTAGTGCGTAAACCGTGCCGCTGAGAAAATCGACGATCCGGATGGCCTGCTCCCGACGGACGCGTTGCAGATTGATGACAACCGACCGGCGGTTCTTCAGATGATCGGCGATCTCCTGCGCTTCATCGTATGTACGCGGCTCCGTCAGCACCATACGCGCTTTTTGGGAATGAATGCTGACCACATTGTGCTTTCCTCCAGTTTTACGCATTTCAAACGGAGAAGTTTCAATTTCCTGTTCTTCCATGTTCAAATTGCGGTCGCGCTCACGACTGCGGTCGACAACTTCCTCTTCTTCCTGCAAGCCGAAGAAGTTCAAAATCCGGTTGATGCCCATAGCGATCCCTCCTTAATTTCCGACCAGCACAGTGCCCAAACGCACCCAGGTCGCGCCTTCCTCCACGGCAACTTCAAAATCGTTCGACATGCCCATGGACAATTCGGTCAACGGCGAAGGTGTCACTGCCAATCGATTCAATTCGTCCCTCAATTCACGAAGAGCGCGAAAAACAGGGCGCGCGCTCTCTGCATCCGTGTCAAGCGGTGCCATTGTCATCAACCCGACGGGATGAATGCCGGCAAAACGATGCAAATCGCGTGCAAAATCAACAAGTTGTTCAGGCGCAAGGCCGTGTTTGCTGGCTTCTCCGGATACGTTCACCTGCACAAAGCAGGGAACCCGGATACCCAGCGACTGCGCTTTTTTATCGATGGCCTCTGCCAATGACAGGCGGTCCAGCGAATGAATATAATCAAACCGACCGACAACATCTTTCACCTTGTTGGTCTGAAGGGTACCGATGTAATGAAAGGTCGCCCGTCCCTGCAACAATTCCCATTTTTCCCTGGCGTCGGGCCACCGGTTTTCCCCGATGTGGCGAAAACCTGCCTGCACGATCTCTTCCGCCGCTGCCGCAGAACCATACTTCGTAACCGCGATCACCGTCACATCCTCGCGCTTGCGACCGCTGCGTGCACAGGCGTCAGCCAGACGCTGCTCCACGCTGCTGATCCGGTGTTCCAGCGTCAAGAGACTTCACCTCGTTTTCCGATCCAGCTCATCATGCGACCGGTGGAGCCCCGTTCCTTCCGATGGGAAAAAAACAGATCGGTTCGGCACCCGGTACACCATGAAGTCATTTCGATATGGCTCGGCAGGATTCCTGCTTTTATCATAAAGTGTCGGTTTAATTCTTTCAAGTCAAGCATCGCCTTGCCCGGCCCGGTCGGTCGGATCGCATGTTCGGTGCCTGTCGTCAGGCGGACTTGCGACAGGACAACTTCATCCACTTCATAGCAGCAGGGGCCGATCGAAGGGCCGATTGCCGCACGCAATCCGGAAGCGTCCACACCGTAACGTTCAGACAATGCTCGGACCGTCTGGCCCGCGATATCGGCAACCGTACCTTTCCAACCCGCATGGGCCAGTCCGAGGGCGCCGGTTTTGGGGTCGTAAAAATAAAGCGGTACACAATCGGCAAAAAACTGGACCAGCAGGATGCCCGGCTCATTTGTAATCAAGGCGTCGGTATCGGCAAATGCCGTCTCGCGTTCCAGGCGGCCTCTGCCTGCTTCATCGGACGATACCGCGTGCACATGGTGCCCATGGACCTGTTCACCGCATGTCCATGCCTCAAAGGGCCATCCGAGGGCAGCAGCTACATTGCGCCTTCTGTTGCAAACCGCGTCCGCATCGTCACCGACATGCAATGCAACATTGCCCGCATGCCGCGTCGAAAACCCTGCCGAAATGCCAAATTGCCCAAGCCAGTCTTCCAGATGGAGCAATGCGGCCTTGGGTTCCGATCCAGCCTGGCGAAAAGGTTCCAACTGACAACACCTCCGACTGCAAGTGTAACACAAGGACTTATGTTCCTGCAGCATGTTCGCCGATCTGTTCGCCGATCCGGGAACTCATGAATGCCTGTCTTGGTTGTCTGTTCGGATGACCGATGTTTTACCGGCTTGAACCTTCGGACGCTCCCTCGATGCGATAGGACTTGACATCTTCGAGCCGGACAAGTACAACATCCGCTCCGATTTTGACGATGTTCTGCCAGGGAATCACCGTATCGGCCCCACCACCAAACATGCCAAAAAAACGCGTCGCGGTTGGTACAATTATCGCTTCGATGCGCCCTTGCCGCAAATCCAGCTCCAGATCGCTGATTTGGCCGAGTTTTTTGCCGTCGACGATGTTGATGACGTCCTTCGTCTGAAAATCGGATATTTTCATCGGTTGCCGCCCCTTTCTCGATCCCCATCCTTTCCAAATTATATGAGCCGGTCCCGGATGCCATCACGCGCAAACGAAAAAAGCGGGCTTGGCCAGCCCGCCCAAATTCAGCTATTCCACTGCAAATGATGCTGTAACGCAATGCGCCGCCAGTACTTCCGCTAACCGCTTGCAGCAACAACACTTTTTGCTCTTGCAACAAGCAGTTTCGAACTCTTCTGCGTTTTTGACACGCTGCCTGTTTTATTTCACATGCTTTTGCATCTGCTGGATTGCCGATTTCTCCAAACGGGACACCTGCGCCTGTGAAATGCCGATTTCATCAGCCACTTCCATTTGGGTTTTCCCTTCAAAAAAGCGTTTGGACAAAATCATTTTTTCCCTTTCGTTCAACTTGCGCATCGCTTCGCGCAACGCGATCTCCTCGATCCATTGAAAATCTTTGTTCCGTTCGTCACTGATCTGGTCCATGACATAGATCGGGTCGCCTCCGTCATGGTAGATCGGTTCAAACAGGGAAACCGGATCCTGGATCGCATCGAGCGCAAAAACGATATCTTCCTTGGAAACGCCGAGCATTTCGGCAATTTCAACGATCGTTGGTTCCCTCGCGTGCTGGTTGGTCAGCTGATCCCGCACCTGAAGTGCTTTGTAGGCAATGTCCCGCAAGCTGCGGGATACCCGGATCGGATTGTTGTCGCGCAAATATCGCCGGATTTCACCGATGATCATCGGAACCGCATACGTTGAAAACCGCACGTTTTGGCTCAAATCGAAATTGTCGATCGCCTTCATGAGTCCGATGCAGCCGACTTGAAAAAGATCGTCTACATATTCGCCCCGATTGTTGAATCGCTGGATGACACTGAGTACGAGGCGCAAATTGCCGTTTACCAGCTTTTCCCTGGCGTCCAGCTCTCCACGAGTTTGCAGCGCGTGAAACAGTTCCCTCATTTCGGCGTTTGTCAGGACAGGAAGCTTCGAGGTGTCCACGCCACAAATTTCAACTTTGTTGCGGGTCAATGAACATTCCTCCCGGGAGCAGACGTTACTGTAAAGTATCTCCTGGGCAGGTCATTTTATTCTCGATGGAACGGCTGGCCGGCCGGACTCAATTCCCGAGCGCCGTTGCACCCCGCACAGCGCATTTGCTAGACCATTTTATTGAATTCTTTGCGCAGCCGCTTGATGATCCGCTTTTCCAGACGTGAAATGTAGGATTGCGAGATGCCGAGCAAATCGGCGACGTCCTTCTGCGTTTTTTCTTCCCCGTCCGCCAGACCGAACCGCAGTTCCATGATGGTGCGTTCACGATCCGTCAGCTTGTCTAACGCTTTGTGCAGCAATTTTCTGTCCACTTGCTCCTCGATGTTGCGATAGATCGTATCGTTTTCCGTACCGAGCACATCCGACAGCAGCAATTCATTGCCATCCCAGTCGATATTCAGCGGTTCATCAAAAGACACTTCGGTGCGTGTCTTGCTGTTTCGACGCAAATACATCAGAATTTCGTTTTCGATGCAACGGGAAGCGTAGGTGGCGAGCTTGATTTTTTTCTCGGGATCAAATGTATTCACCGCCTTGATCAAACCGATCGCGCCAATCGACACCAAATCTTCGATATGGATGCCCGTATTTTCAAATTTGCGCGCAATATACACGACAAGCCGCAAATTCCGTTCGATCAGCATGGCGCGAATGGCCGCATCCCCGCTGGACAACTTGCCCAGCAAATATTCTTCCTCTTCGCGGCTCAGCGGCGGGGGCAGCGCCTCGCTGCCGCCGATATAGTACACTTCTTCGCTTTTCCAACCTAACCTGATTAACAGGCGATAGATGAACAATCGGGTTTGCAGCTTCCATTTTACAAACATGTATGAATGACCTCCAGTTAAACAGGTTGATATGGATTCGGCACCGGAATGCCGTTGGAAATCAGTTCGGGATGCAGAATCGCCCTGTATGCGCCTTCGGCGGACAATTCCCCGCCATCCAATCCCACCAGCAATCGGTCGGCTTGCAGCGCCTGGTGATCTTCCCGGACGAAGGTGGCGCTGTCGGGCTTGATCGCCAGCATGAAGCGAGGTTTGCCGCCCGCGCCGCGGTAAGGGACCAGACGGAGCCGGCTGAGCCAGGGAAACCTTTCCCGGCTTTCATCATCCAGTTCGGACACGAGCACTTCCGCCGGCTCGTTCAGCAATCTCTCACGCCATTTCGGCGGCAGGTGATGCTGCACCAATGCAGCTTCCACGATCATGACGGGTGTCCGGGTGAGCGGATCATACAACCGGTTTCCCGTATCCAGCAATGCGGGAACTTCCAGTGTTTCTTCCCCGATGCGGATTTTGGCGGTCCAGATCAATGACCGGGTTTCGGCTTGCTTGCGCCGGCTTTCCGCAACGCCGTAAAACAGCCACACCGAAAGTGCAAACGCCACCGCGAACAATCCCAGCTGCATCCGCCAATCGAGCACAATCCCGCCGTCCGGCGTTATCGTGAAATCATGCATCGGAGAACCGCCCGCCTGTAACAGGGATCCCGCACCAAGCACGCCGCCAAGCGTAACGAAATTCAGCACGTAGAACATGCCAAATGTCCGGAGAAAGGCAATGGGCCCCCCGTAACCAAAAGCAATCAACAACATCAGCATCGAAACAGCCAATTTGGCCCCGAGCGAATACAGATATGGCACTTCCGCCCAGAACAGGATTGCCGCATATGCGGCCCCCACCGAGGCCGACAGGGCAATCCGCCATCTGGCCGGATGCAACCTCCGGGCTTTGGCCGTGGCCAGCAGCACGACACCGTCAACAGCCAGATTGCTGAAAAAAACGAGATCCACATAGACTACCATGGAAACCCCACCCATTCGTTCCCCGGGATGACCGCTCAACACAATGGGGCCGGGATGGAATGAACCCAGTATAACCGCTGGTGGCAGCCGATGTCTGTCTATTCTTGCCAGCAATTTTCCATCTCTTTTTGGGGAATTACGGCGAAAATCGTCCGCTGCGAAAAGATCCGTTGGATGAAGCGATGACACAGGCAGGAATGTTCACGAATTTACCCGGTTGATTGGGGCGATGCGGTTATAGAGTGGATGGGCTATTGGATGGGCTATCCAACAAACAACAAAGGGGCGGTGGCTGCCGGGGGAACATCCGCACAAGAGGGACAAAAAAGAAAAAAGGCGTTGCCATCGCTGATCGCGAGCAACACCTTTGTCGTTATGGCCAAACTTTATCGGTCATTGCGCGGACGGTTGCGCAAAAATGCCGGAATTTCGAGCTGGTCGCTCGGCACGTTCTGGCTGCCGAACGGGCGCAGCTGACTTGCGGAACGCACCTCGGAGGCGCCAGCCGCCGAACCGTGCGATGGTTCACTCTGCTGCGACACGGAACGTCTGGATGGCGATTTGTTCTCGAAACCTGTCGCAATGACGGTGACTTTGATTTCATCGCGCATACTGTCGTCAATGATCGCACCGAAAATCAAGTTGACTTCGGGATCGCAAGCGGCAATCACGATTTCCGCGGCCTCGTTCACTTCATAGAGCGACAGGTTGGAGCCGCCGGTAATATTCATGATGACGCCGCGTGCACCGTCAATTGACGTTTCCAGAAGCGGGCTCATGATCGCTTTGCGGGCCGCTTCAGCCGCGCGGTTCTCGCCGCCTGCCGTTCCGATGCCCATCAATGCGGAACCCCGCTCGGTCATGATCGTCTTGACATCCGCGAAGTCAAGGTTGATCAGCCCAGGCACCGCAATCAGGTCGGAAATACCCTGTACCGCCTGCAGCAGCACGTTGTCCGCAATGCGGAACGCCTCCGTCATCGGGGTCTTCTTGTCCACGATTTCAAGCAGCCGGTCGTTCGGAATGACGATCAGCGTATCGACTTTCTCCTTCAGCGCCTCGATCCCCATCTCCGCGTGCTGGGAACGTTTGCGTCCCTCGAACGTAAACGGACGCGTAACGACGCCGACGGTCAGTGCACCGCTTTCCTTGGCCAGCTCGGCGATGACCGGAGCGGCACCGGTGCCCGTTCCGCCGCCCATACCAGCCGTAACGAATACCATATCGGAACCGCGCAGCGCATTCAAAATATGCTCGCTGGATTCTTCAGCAGCTTTTTTCCCGACTTCCGGATTGGCGCCAGCACCCAGACCGCGCGTCAGCTTGTCGCCGATTTGCAGTTTCAGTTCGGATTTCGTCAGTTGCAGCGCTTGCGCATCCGTATTGACGGTTATGAAATCGACGCCCTTGACGCCGCTTTCGATCATTCGGTTCACCGCATTGCTGCCGCCGCCTCCGACCCCGATGACTTTAATTTTCGCGAGCGGTTCCATTTCATAATCAAACTCTAACATGTACCAAACTCCTCCTCGCTTCGCTCAAACCTACGTAAGCGGCGGCTTAAATGAATTCTTTGAACAGATTTTTGAACCATTCCTTGATTCCGGGTTTGCTCGGGCTGCTGTCGCCAGAGACCGTCTTGGCCTTGGAGGTACGCTTCGGCACGGTTCCCTTGACGCGGATATACTTGGTGACGTACTGAATCATGCCAACGCCGCTGCTGAACGCAGGATCCCGAACGCCGATATAATCCGGAATCGCAATCCGCACGCTTGATTCCAATTCACTCTGTGCCAGTTGAAGCACGCTCGGCATAGACACCGTGCCGCCGGTCAGCACATAGCCATTGATCTTGTCCAAATAGCCCAGGCGCTTCACTTCCTGGCGTATCATCTGGAAAATTTCCTGCATACGAGGTTCGATGATGTTGGCGAGATCCACCTGGTTGAATTCTTTTTCCACATTAGTCCCCACTCGCACAACCTTGAACTTCTGCTCTTCATCCGCGTCTTCGATTCTGGCGCAACCAAATTTCAGCTTGATCTTTTCCGCATGTTCGGTCTGGGTCTTAAGTCCGTAGCATATATCGCTGGTCACATAATCTCCGCCTATCGGCAGGGTGGATACGGCAGCCAGGCTGCCGCCTTCGAAAATGGCCAGCGTCGTTGCACCGGCACCAATATCCGCCAGTACGGTGCCCATCATCTTCTCGTCCTTCGACAGCGCCATCATGCCTGAAGCAAGCGGCATCAGGATGATGCCGGCGATACGAAGTCCCGATTTTTCCACACAGCGCATCAGGTTATGTACCGCAGCCTTGGTTCCCGTAACGATGGTGCATTCCACTTCAAGCCGAACACCGATCATGCCGCGAGGGTCTTGAATGTCTCCCAGTCCGTCCACAAAAAATTGCTTGGGTACGAGATTGATGATTTCCCTCTCCGGCGGCAAGGCCACCACACGAGCCGCCTGCAATACGCGCTCGATGTCTTCCTGTCCGATTTCCCGGTCCTCATTGGATACGGCCACAACGCCATGATTGGTCTGCAAGGCAATATGATTGCCGGCAATACCGACATATACTTCTTCGATCGTGATCCCGACCATGCGCTCGGCATGATCGACAGCCTTGCGGATCGATTGGACGGTTTGATCGATATCGACAATGGCGCCTTTGCGAAGACCTTCGGAATCCGCAGATCCGACGCCAATGATGTTTATAGCCCCGTTGCTGATTTCCCCGATGATCACCCGGATCTTGGACGTACCAATATCCAGGCTGACGATGAGGTCAATATTGCTCAAACGGTGGCACCTCCCGTAGATCGATGAAAATGAGAGCGATTTTGGGATGCATTCCTATGATATTCCACATCCGCGGGGTTTTCCCTCTTTTTTCAACAATTTTTTTATCACGTCTGCAGGCGGTGCAAATTCGTCCCTACCGAATTACGCAAAACCTACATATGAAATTCTAGCACTATTTTTCACTGTTGAGTAGTGCCGTTGTCCTTATGTTTATCGGCTTTTGCAGCTTCTTCGATGGTAATTTGCGCCGAAAATGGCAAATAGGTATCCGCCTCCAGCATCGTAATTTTGCCGGGTTCCCTATTTTCCACAATCTCCCTGATATACGGGATTTTTTCGGGCAGCTTCTGGACAGTTGTAATCACTTCAAAACGGGAGCGGGTAAAGATTTTGATCCGATCCGGATAGGTCGCGGAAGGATGCGGTTTGATCTCGGACAGATCGGCCAGCATCGCATCGGACAACCCGGCCAGTGTCGCACAAAGCGCGAGCCGGATGGGATCGTCCTGCAACCAGCCGGTCAAAACGGGCTTGTCCGGCATGATGCCGTCGTCAACCGGCAGCGAAAGCCCGTTTTCGAGCACGACCCGGATGACGCCGTCTGCGCCGATTTCCGCCGCGACTTCCCGATATTCCGTTACCCGCACTTCCACCAGTCCGGGGAACTTTTTGACGACGCGTGCTTCCTTGACCGCCGCGAGCGACACTACGTTTTGCGCGAGTTTTTTGTCGCCGGGCACAAAAAAGGAGTCTCCGGGGACGATGCCGAGCACATCCAGCACCTGTTCACGGGTGGCGTGCACGTTGCCGGTTACCTGAATTTCTGTCACCCTGGATAGAGAAGATCGAAAAAACAGCACCACAAGTATGATCACAATCAACAGAATCAGGACCAGCAGCCATTTTCCGATCCGGCGCTTCGGAACATCGGGTTCCCGCTGCAAAGCGGGAATCCGTTCCTTCATCATCAAGTCCCTCCTTGTCCATCCTGGGGCAAAAACGTCCCCGCTCCAGGAGACGGGCCCGAGCGGGGTAGGTGGTCGCTTTGCAAAACCGTTGGCGCGTTCTGCAATCCCGCATTCCACGGCTTGCGGAATTCGCTTACTGGGCGACTGATCTTTCGGAAGATTGCCGGTCAATGATTCCGCCAAGCTGGCTAAACATGGCTTCGATACACTCGTATCCGCGGTCGATATGATGCACCTGTTCGACGATGGTCCGGCCCTGGGCTGCCAGCCCCGCAATGACCAGCGCCGCGCCGGCACGCAAATCCGTCGCCTCGACAGTCGTACCGTACAACGCGGGTACTCCGCGGATAATCGCGTTATTCAGATCCACACGAATGTCGGCACCCATTCGGCAAAGCTCGTCGACATGCTTGAATCTGCCTTCGAAAATCGTCTCTTTCATCAGGCTTACGCCATCCGACAAAGACAGTAACGTCATGACCTGTGCCTGCAAATCCGTCGGAAAGGCAGGATAGGGCGAAGTCACGATCCGCTCTACCGGTTTGGGTCTATTAGTAGCACTGACATATATTATATCATTTTCAACTACAATTTGAATACCGGCACGGCGCAACGCATGAATGAGCGACGTCAGATGTGACGGCACGCAGCCTTCGATCGCCACTTCCCCCCGCGTGGCTGCTGCCGCAACCATGACGGTGCCTGTCACGATCCGGTCCGGAATGATGCGGTATTCAGTGCCTTGCAGCGAAGTTACGCCGTCGATCACGATCATATCCGTACCTGCGCCCTGAATCCGCGCACCCATTTTGTTCAGAAAATCCTGCAAATCCTGGATTTCCGGTTCCCGTGCCGCGCCGACAATGGTCGTGCGGCCCTCGGCCAGCACGGCAGCCATCATGATGTTTTCCGTAGCGCCGACACTCGGAAAATCCAGAATGATTTCAGCGCCGCGCAATTTGTTCGCCCGGCAGATGATGCGGCTGCCCTTTTCCAGAATGTCCGCGCCGAGCGCAGCCAAACCCCGAAGATGCAGATCGATCTTCCTTTCACCGATCGCGCACCCTCCCGGCTGGTACAGTTGCACTTCGCCAAATCGGGCGAGAAGCGGACCGGTCAAAAAAACGGAGGAACGCATTAGCCGCATTAGAAATTCCGGAATGTGGGAAGAATTGGCATGCGAGGAGTCGATGATGACGGCACGATTGTCATAATGGGCCAGGCAGCCCAATTTTCTCAAAATGTCCAGCATGACTTCGATATCCAGCAATCGGGGAACGTTGCGTATCACGACCGTATCGTTTGCGAGCAAGCTGGCGGCCATAATCGGCAAAGCGGCATTTTTGGCTCCATGGATCCGAATGGTGCCCGAAAGCGGCACGCCGCCTTCAATCACCAGTTTGTCCAAAAGGTTCACCTCCGGGTTACCGCTCACCCATCATGAGTACCTCCGGCACCAGACGAATGCCGTACTTGTCTTCAATTGTGCGTTGGATGCGCCCCATGAGCGTGAGAACGTCCTTGGCCGTTGCACCGCCCAGATTGACGATGAAGTTGGCATGGAGCGGAGAAACTTGCGCGCCCCCTTCCCGCGCCCCTTTGAGTCCGGCAGCTTCAATCAGCCTGGCAGCATGGTCTCCGGGCGGATTGCGAAAAACGCTGCCGGCGCAAGCCTGTTGCAGCGGCTGCGTGCGCATGCGGCGATCCTTGTAGGATGCCATGGCTGCAGCAATTTCCTTGCGATCCCCCTGTGCAAGACGGAATACGGCGCTGGTCACGATACCGCGTTTCTCGTGCAGGATGGAATGGCGATAGGAAAATCGCATTTGCTCCTTGTCCAGGGTGGCTTCACTTCCGTCTTCCCAGACGATGTCGGCCGACTGGAATACATGTGATACGTCCGAGCCGTGCGCACCGGCATTCATGTAGACGGCTCCACCCACGGAGCCCGGAATGCCTCCGGCAAACTCCAGACCGGCAAGACCCGCCTTGCCGGCAAGTACTGACAGCTTGATGAAGGAATATGCGGCGCCTGCAGTCACCGTATCGCCTTCAAACCGAATGTCGTCGAATCCGTCCCCCAGGTGAACCACCACGCCGCGAACGCCCTTGTCAGACACCAGGGTGTTCGATCCGCGGCCCAGCACCTGCCAGGGGACGCCATACCGATTCAGCAGCTTGAGCAGTACGGAGAGTTCTTCCCGATTGCCGGGGATGGCCAGTACATCGGCGGGACCTCCGATTTTCCAGGTGGTATAGGGGGCCAGCGGCTCCTGCCAGCGCAATTGGCCGACAGCAGCGTTTTTCAATTGTTCGATCCATGGCTCCATTTCAGAAGTTCCTCCTCCAGCGAACCCTCGGCTCTCGGTCGTCATTGGCAACCCGTGCGGCAAATCCGCCTCCGTGAAAACCGGAATCCTGCCATGCCAGCGCAAGGCTGCGGCAATCACGATCACACAGTATCCTATGTCATGCCCTGCGGCAAGGTGACACCCGCCCATGGATGAGGCGGACAAGCCTGCGATCGGTCGTACGCACATGTTTCAATGTTTTCTGGCGATGCGGCGCAATTGATCCAGAATCTGCTTTGCCGCATCCGGCATGCCCAGCTTGCGTGAAGCTTGCGCCATGGCGGACAGCCGCTCGCGATTGCCCATGATCGCTTGGACATGGGCGAACAGGGACTCGCCGTTCAAATCCTTTTCGAGAATCATGACGGCCGCTCCGGCATCGGCCAGCGAGCGTGCATTCGGTTCCTGGTGGTTGTTCGTCACATTGGGCGAAGGCACCAGGATGGCAGGCAGGCCAAGCGCCGTCAATTCGGCCAGCAGCGATGCGCCCGCGCGGCTGACGACGAGTGACGCGGCAGCCAGCACTTCGGGCATATTGTGCAAATAGGGAACGACGTGCAAATTTGCGGCCGCAGCGGATCGCTCACGAATCCGGCCCAGCGTTTCCTCGTAATAGCGTTCGCCGGAGACGAGCACGCCGTGAATGCCGGGCAAGCGTTCCAGCAGCGGGGCCATGGCGATCGTCGCTTCGTTCAGTGCCCGCGCGCCACCGCTGCCGCCCACAACAACAAAAAAAGGCGTTTTCGGCGGCAATCCGACCGTTGCAAAGCCGCGCCCGGCGTCGGCGCCCAACACAGCCGTCGCGCAGGGATTGCCGGCATGCACCACGTCTGAAACCCGAGAAAAATAAGGCAGGGATTCCCGGAAACTGACGGCAACTGCATTCGCGTACCGGCTCAAAAATTTGTTGGTCAAACCCGGTTCCACGTTTTGCTCGTGCAGCAGCGTCGGGATGCCGAGCTTGGCTGCCGCGTATACGACAGGTCCGCACACATAGCCGCCAGTGCCGACGACGACATCCGGCCGGAAGCGGCGAAGCAATTGTTTGGACCGGCTTACACCCTTCAGGAAACGGACAATCGTCCGGACATTCTCCCAGGACAGCGAGCGGCGGAAACCGGTAATGTCGATCGCTTCAAACGCGATTTGATGACGGGGCACGATACCGCTTTCCATTCCGCGCCTTCCCCCGATATAGAGCAATTCCGTCTTCGGGTCCTGATCTTTCAGCGCCTTGCCGATGGCAAGCGCAGGATAAATATGGCCACCTGTTCCGCCACCGGTCAAAACGACACGCATGGCCAATCACCTCGCATAACGGGATAAATGCAACAAGATGCCCAGCGCCGTCAGCAGCAGCGTCAATGATGAACCGCCGTAGCTGACGAGCGGAAGCGTAATGCCTGTCACCGGAAGCAAACCGATGACAACGCCGATATTGATGATCACCTGCACGGCAATGATCCCGACAATCCCGGCGGCCAGCAGGCTCGCAAACGGATCGCTCAGCGTGATTGCCGTTCGCATGCCGCGCCAGATCAGGATCAGGAACAAAAACAGTAGCAGCGCACCGCCGATGAACCCGAGTTCTTCCGCCAATATCGAAAAAATAAAGTCTGTCTGCGGTTCGGGCAAATAGTTGTATTTTTGCCGGCTCATGCCCAGTCCGAGGCCAACCAGGCCGCCCGGTCCGATTGCATACAGCGATTGGATGGACTGGTAGCCGGCGCCCAGCGGATCTTGCCAGGGATCCATGAAAGCGACGATGCGCTTCAGACGGTAGGGCGCAGCCGCAATCAGTCCGGCCAGGCCGACCAAGCCCAGCAGTGCCAGACCGCCGAGATGGGAGAGTCTTGCGCCTGCCGCAAAAATGACCAGCAAGGATGCGCCCAGCATCACAACCCCCGTACCGAGATCGGGCTGGAGCATGATGAGACCAAACGCCGCTCCGACGATGGCCAGCGGCGGCAACAAACCTTCCTTCAGCGAAGCCATCTTGTCCTGGCGCTCCGACAGCAGCTTGGCCAGAAACAGCACCATGGCCAGCTTCATGAATTCGGAGGGCTGGATGCCCAGCGACCCGATGCCGAGCCAGCTCCGGGCGCCGCCGCGCCACACCCCGATTCCGGGCACCAGCACAATCACCAGCAGGACAAAACAGATCAGCAAAAGCGGCATGGCATATTTCCGCCAGACCTGATAGTCGATGTTCATGGTGACCATCATGGCACCGATGCCAAGTACGGCAAAAATCACCTGCCGCTTGACATAGTAGTAGGAATCTCCGTAATCATGAAATGCCGCTACAGCACTGGCACTGTAAACCATCACGACGCCGATGGCCAGAATGCCCAGCGTGGCGGCAATCATCCAGAGATCGGGAACGGAACGGGATTGGGCCATTGGACAGACACCTCGCGCAATTGCAGAAGTAGGGACGAGCCCCCTTCTACAATTTATGCGCCGATTGCTTAAACATGCGACCGCGAACCTCGTAAGAGGGAAACATATCCCAGCTTGCGCAGGCCGGCGACAAGAGAATGATATCGCCCGGCTGTGCCATGGCGACGGCTTCTTCCACCGCCTTGCGGATGGTGCTTTCGGCGTCATCCTCAGGTTCGACGATTTTCACCGCCGCTAAACCGGCCGCTTCCGCCACTTGGCGCAATTTGTGCCTTGTCTGTCCAAGCGCGACCAGACCTTTCAGCCGCATGCGGAAGATCGGCAGCAGTTCCATGTAGTCCGAACCGCGGTCCAGCCCGCCTGCGATCAGGATGAGCGGAGAAGGCAAGGACAGCACGGACATTGTCGTCGCCATCGGATTCGTCGCCTTCGAATCATTGTAGAAATGCACACCGTCAAATACGCCCACGTATTCCAGCCGATGTTCGACACCGCGAAACGTCCGCAACGGATCGGCCAGAAGTGCCGGATCGGCTCCTGCCGCCAGCGCTATCGCCGTCGCCGCCAAAGCGTTCGCCGTGTTGTGCCGGCCGGGAATGCCCAATTCGTCCGTCCGGATGATGCGCTGCTCCCGCCCGTCAAACCCTCGAAACACGATCCAGCGCGTTTCCGTATCCTGTTCGTCTTCATGGGGCTTGACCGATGCATAGGGCGGTGATACGAAAACCCCGGCAGCGAGTTCCGAAACAAGTGAAAACGGCAATTTGCGCGCCTGAATGTCTGCAACCGCCCGGCAACATTGCGGGTCGTCGGCATTGTAGACGGCGATATCCTCCGCCGTCTGGTTGGCAAACAGCTTTTGCTTGGATTGGATATAATCCGCCATCGAACCATGATAGTCGAGATGGGTTTCCGCAATGTTGAGCAGACAGGCAATGCGCGGACGGAAATGTTGCGTCCCCTTCAATTGGAAACTGCTCAGTTCGGCCACAAGCCAGCCGTCCGCAGCCACTTCCCTGGCGGCTTCGGACAGCGGACGGCCAATGTTGCCCGCCACAACTGGCCTAAGCCCTGCAGCATCCAGCAGTACACCGGTCAATGTCGTCGTCGTCGTTTTGCCGTTGGACCCGGTGATGCCGATGATCGGAGCGGCGGACAGATGGCCGGCCACTTCCACCTCGGTGACGATCTCGATGCCGAGTCGCTCCGCTTCCACGACCGGACTGGCCGTATACGGAATGCCCGGATTTTTGACGAGAAGCGAAACGGATGCATCCACCAGTCCTTCCGGATGGCTGCCGCAAATGACCCTGATGCCCAGGGCCGCCAATTCGTCCGCTTCCGGACAGGCTTCCGGCGGCTTGCTGTCATTGACGGTCACATCCGCTCCGATTTCATGAAAAAGTTTGGCAGCGGCCACGCCGCTTCGCGCCAGGCCCAGGACGACCACTTTGCGTCCCCGGTATGCTGCAAGCTGCATCATGTTGAAAATAGCCCCTTTACAACTTGTACAGAATCAGTCCGGCAGAAGCCAGGATGAGCCCCGCAAGCCAGAAAGTGGTGACGATGCGCCATTCCGACCAGCCGGACAGCTCGAAATGGTGGTGAATCGGGCTCATTTTGAAGATGCGTTTGCCCCTCGTCTTGAAGGAGACGACCTGCAGGACGACGGACAGCACCTCGATGACAAAGATGCCGCCAATGACAAGCAGCAGGAGCTCCGCCTTGGTCAGCACCGCAACGGCAGCCAGTCCGCCGCCGATGCCGAGTGAGCCGGTATCGCCCATGAACACCTTTGCGGGATGTTTGTTAAAGACGAGGAAACCAAGCACGGCCCCGATCATCGCCGCCGAGAAAATGCCGGATTGCGGCTGTGCCGCCTGTACGGCGATAATGGCATAGGCGCCAAAAGCGAGCGCGCTCGTACCGGACAGCAGCCCGTCCAGTCCATCCGTAAAGTTGACCGCGTTGCTTGTGGCAAGAAACAGCAACACGACAAACGGGTAATAAAAGATGCCCAGTTCCCATGCGCCGTCAAAACCCGGAAACGCAATGGCCGTCGGATGGTCATGGGCGTAGAGGATGGCACAGAAAATGATGGCGAACAGAAGCTGTCCAAGCAGTTTCTGGCTGGCGGTCAGGCCAAGCGAACGCTTGAGCGCGATTTTGATGTAATCGTCCAGAAATCCGACGAGTCCGAACCCGAAGCAGGCAGCAATCAGCGCCCAGAATGCCGGACCGCGGTCGGAAAATTTCAGGAACGCTAACGCCAGGGCCAGCAAAATGATGATGCCTCCCATGGTGGGCGTTCCGCTTTTTTTCAGATGGGATTGCGGCCCGTCATCCCGCACCTGCTGCCCGAATTTCAGCCGCCTGAGCAGCGGTATGAGCAGCGGTCCGAGCAACACCGCCAGCAGGAATGCGACGCCAAGCGTCAGCAGCACCGTTCCGTAATCCATGGGTTAACCGACGCCTCCCTTGATCAACGCGTCCACAATTTCCTCCAGTTTCATGCCCCGGGATGCCTTGAAGAGCACAAGATCGTCCTGGCCGGTTTCCCGGAGCAGCGTGGCAGCCAGGTCATGCTTATCCGCAAAATGGCGGACGCGACCTGCCGGAAAAGCCGGCCTGGCCGCGTCGGCCAAATGCCCGGACAGCGGGCCGAAAGCATAGACAAAATCGGCGACCTCGGGCGACAGCAGCCGACCGATGGCCGCATGCATTTCCGCTTCCTGCGGCCCCAGTTCCAGCATGTCGCCCAGGACGAGGCGTTTGCAGCGATACCCCTGCAATTCCGCCAATAGCGCGATGGCTGCGCGGACGGATGTCGGACTGGCGTTGTAGGCATCGTTGAGCAGAACGGCCCCGCAAGCGGTCCGCAGTCTTTCGATGCGCATGCCTGTCAGCTTGACGGTGCGCAGCCCGCCCAAGATCTGCTCCCGGTCCAGGCCGAGCCGCCTGCCCACCGCAATGGCGGCAATGGCGTTCAGCGCATTGTGTTTGCCGGGCACGGGAACTTCATATGTTTCATGCGTGTCTTCCGCTTCGTCTGCGCCGATCGCCCGGACCGAAAATCGGGTCCATTCGTCCGCGATTTCGATGTCTTCCGCCTTCCAGTCGCATGCCGGGCTTTCCCCGTACGTTTGCACCCGCAGACGATCCGGGCACGCAATCCGGCTGATCTCTTCCTTCAGCAGCGGCTCGTCGCCGTTCATCACCAACAACCCGCCCGGCTGCAAACCTTCCACGATCTCCAGCTTGGCCCTGGCGATGTTGCGCCGCGATCCGAGCTGCAGCAAATGCGATTCGCCCACGTTCGTGATGACCGCGACTCTCGGACGCGCCAGCCGGGTGAGCAGCGCAATTTCCCCGCGCCCGCTCATCCCCATTTCCAGCACGAGCACTTCCGTCGCCTCGGGTGCGGCCAGAATCGTCAGCGGCAGACCAATTTCGTTGTTCAGATTCCCCACCGTTTTATGTACACGATAACGGACGGCCAGCACAGAAGCAACCATGTCCTTCGTCGTCGTTTTGCCATTGCTTCCAGTGATGGCCACCACAGTGGCATTCAGCCTGGACAAATAGCCGGCGGCAAGTTGCTGCAGCGCCGCCAGCGTGTCATCTACGAGCAGCAGCGGCAGTCCCGGATCGTCCGGCAGCTTGCGGCTTCTCGACCACAATGATGCGGCCGCCCCGGCCCGGCGCGCCGCATCCAGATAATCATGACCGTCAAACCGCTCTCCGGCAAGCGGAATAAACAATTGACCCGGCGCCAGGCTCCGGGTGTCAGTGGAAACGCCGGCCAGCATCGTGCCGCCGGCCGCTGTGTCAAAGGTCGCGCCGCACCAGGCGGCAACGTCCCGAACGGTTGCTTGCATCACGATTGTCGGCTCCTTATCGCGGCCAACGCCGCCTGACGGTCGTCAAACGCATACGTAACGCCGCCGATTTTTTGATAGGTTTCATGTCCTTTCCCTGCAATCAATACTACATCTCCTGGGCTTGCCATTTCAACCGCTTTTTCAATGGCTTTCCGTCTGTCGGCAATCCGTTCGTAGCGGGAGACATCGAAATTCGCCGACCGCAGACCGCCTTCGATGTCGCTGATGATCGCCTCGGGGTCTTCGCTGCGCGGATTGTCGCTGGTCAAAATGACATGATCGGCCCATGCGGCAGCCACCTTCCCCATGAGCGGCCGTTTCTGCCGGTCGCGGTCACCCCCGCAGCCGAACACGCAGATGACCCTCCCTTTCGCCAGTGATCGCACCGTACGCAACACGTTATCCAGTCCATCGGGGGTATGGGCATAATCGACAAGGACCGCAAACGGCAGATCGCCGCCCACCGCTTCCAGCCGCCCGGGCACACCGGAAACCGTGGCAAGACTCGCAACGGCATCTGGCAACGGTACACCCTCGCACACTGCCGCCGCAAGCGCCGCAAGCGCGTTGTACACGTTGTATTTGCCCGGCAGCCGGAAATGGACGCGATGCGTGCCATGCAGCGTCTCCAGCGTAAACGACGTGCCCGAAAGCGAAATTTCGATCTCCTTCGCCCGCAGGTCGGCATCCTGCTCGATCCCGTAAGTCATGACTTCCGCCGCTGTCAGGCGGGCCAGCCGCCGGGCGGCCGGATCGTCCGCGTTCAGCACGGCAAACTGCCGCTCATCCGGAAAAGCCCCATAGTCGTTGCCCAGGCGCGAAAACAACATTCCCTTGGCCGCCTCATACGCTTCCATCGTCCGGTGGTAATCCAGGTGATCCTGCGTCAGATTCGTAAAAACGGCGGTTCGAAAACAGACGCCCTTGACCCTTCCCTGCTCCAGCGCATGGGAAGACACCTCCATCACGCAGCGGGCCATGCCGGCTTCACGCATGTCCTTCAGCAGTCTCTGCAGATCGAGTATGTCCGGCGTCGTCTGCGCCATCGAGATGCGCGTGTCCCCGTAGCGCGCCTCGATCGTCCCGATCACACCGGCAGGCACGCCGTTGTCCGCCCATATTTTTTCCAGCAAATAGGTAGTCGTCGTCTTCCCGTTGGTGCCCGTCACGCCAACCGGTCGCAATATGCGTGATGGATGGCCGTAGAAACAGGACGCCAGTACGGCAAGCGCCAGCCGCACGTCCGGCACGACCAGCTGCGGGAGCGCAATCGGCATCTCCCGCGAGACGACCAGGGCGGCGGCCCCCCGCGCGGCAGCATCGCGGGCAAATTGGTGGCCATCCACCGTATGGCCCGGCAGACAAAAGAACAGTGTGCCCGGCTGCACCCTGCGGGAGTCGACTTCCAAATCTCCAATGACGACTGAACCATCTCCGACGACGCGCGCGATGAGCAATTGACGGGCCAGTGCGTTCAGATCCATGCTTGAACCTGCTCCCTTCCTCGCTCCAAAGTTTTATTTGCCATCATCCGCCCCCAGATAGATGCGGATGACCGATCCCTGTTCGACGCGGGCACCTGCCGCCGGCGCCTGGCGGATTACGGTTTGGCCGCTTCCGGAAGCTGCCAGTTGGAAATCGGAGTTCATGTCCTCATAGATGTCGGAAACCGTCTTGCCCACCAGATTCGGCACGGTCACGATTTTGACGTCTCCGTATTTATATTCTTTTTCTACCTGTTTGGTACGCGGCTGCACCCCCAATAGCGGCAATGCGTCGGCCATGATGTTGCGCACGATCGGCGCGGCCACGAGGCCGCCGAACTGGATGCCCTGCGGATTGTCCACCGCCACATAGACGATCAGCTGCGGATCGTCTGCGGGTGCAAACCCGATAAACGAAACGATATGCTCATTGGGCGAATAGCGGCCGTTTACGACTTTTTGCGCCGTTCCCGTCTTGCCGCCCACCCGGTAGCCATCCAGAAACGCTTTCTGTCCCGTCCCCTTTGCCACCACATTTTCGAGCGCTTCACGAACCTGTCTGGAAGTTTCGGGAGAAATGACCTGTCTCACCAGTTCGGGGTTGATTTCTTCCAGCACGATGCCGGAATCCGGGTGAATCCAGGCTTTGGCGACGTGGGGCCGGAACAGCTTGCCGCCGTTGATCGCCGCCGACACCGCCGTAATTTGCTGGATGGGCGTCACAGATACGCCCTGGCCAAACGATGTCGTGGCCAGCTCGACCGGACCGACGCGGGACAGTTTGAACAGAATGCCGTTCTCTTCGCCGTCCAGATCGATCTTCGTTTTTTGGCCGAATCCGAAATTGCGGATATATTCGAACAGCTTCTCCTTCCCCAGCCGCTGGCCCAATGCGACAAATCCCGGGTTGCAGGAGTTTTCGACGACTTCCAGAAACGTCTGGCTGCCGTGGCCGCCTTTTTTCCAGCAGCGGAGCCGGGCTCCCCCGACCTCGACGAAGCCGGGATCGTAAAAATGCTCCTTTTCCAGGTTGACCTTGCCTTCCTCCAGTGCGGCAGCGAGCGTGATGATCTTGAATGTCGATCCCGGTTCGTAGGTTTTCCAGATCGGCAGATTGCGGTTGTACACTTCGGGAGAGGCTTCCTGGTATTTTCCCGGATCAAACGAAGGACGGCTGCCCATCGCCAGCACTTCCCCGTTTCGAGGGTCCATGGCAATGGCCAGGACGCTGTCTGCCTGAAACCGCAACATCGCATCGTCCAGTTCGCGCTCCACGATGGATTGGATGCGCTGGTCAATCGTCAATTGCAGTTTCAGGCCATCGCGCGGCGCCCTGTAGCGGTCCGAAGAATTGGGGATCTGGCGACCCGCCGCATCCGCAAGAAACGAAATGCTTCCGGGCAGGCCCGACAGACGGTCATCATAGCGCAATTCCAGTCCGGTCAGTCCCTGGTTGTATCCGCCGGTAAATCCGAGCAGATGCGCAGCCAGCCCCCCGAAAGGGTAATATCTTTTGTTGTCTTCGCCAACCACGATGCCCGGCAAACCGAGTTTGCGGATTTGCTGTGCCTTCTCCAGCGAAATTTTGCGTCCGGCCGGCTTCAGATCCACGTACATCGCTTTTTTGGTCAGTTGGGCAAGCAGCTTGTTTTCGGTTTCACCCAATACAGGTGCCAGCGCTCGCGCCGTCGCGGCCGCATCCCTGATTTGCGCCGGAATCGCCCATACTGTCGGGGAACTGATGTTATAGGCCAGCCGGACACCGTTGCGGTCGATAATTTCTCCACGCTTGGCCTGGAAAGGAATTTCCCTTCTCCAGGAATTTTCCGCCATCTCCGCCAGGGCCGATCCCTTCCACAATTGCACATAGCCCAGCCGCACCAGGAGCGCGCCAAACGCCGCAATCGTCAAAACCAGCATCCAGAACAGCCGCCTGCGAACCGTCACCTGCGAAATTTTCAACGCAAAAAACCCCCCAACGCAAGAAACCGTTACTCATCCCTATTCTGCGTTGGAGGGTATTTAGAACAAGCCTCAAGGGTCATCCGGCGTATTTTCGGGCGACAAGTCCTCCTGCCTGGCCTGTTCGGAGGCCTGAACAGGCGGTGCCAGCACGAGCAGCACCTTCATCCTGCCGGATGAACTGTCCACCTGCTGCGATACAACATATCCTTCGCCCTGCACCGAGCAATTGGCCTGAAGCAGCGAACACATTTCCAGCGCATCGCGTAGGGATAGCCCCGCAAGCTCTGGCACTTCGCTCAGACTGTCGGATGTCATCAGATAGATATGCTGCGATGCGGGCAACACGCTGCCGGCTTCGGGCAATTGCGACTTCACCTGATTGCCGGTGCCCAGGATGATCGCCTCCAGCTTGCGCTCTCCGAGCACGCGTTTGGCGGATGCCAGTTCGAGTCCCGTTACGTCGGGGACTTCAACCGTCACATCTCCTGACGAAGCGCTAGCCGAGACGCCGAAGGCACCCTTCGTCTGCTCCCCTTCTTCCTGTTCCGGATAGATGCCAAGATGGCGAAGCGATTGGCCCATGATTTTTTTGAAGATCGGCGCCGCGACGGAACCGCCGCCCGCAAATTCGGTTTGCGGTTCATCCACGATGACATAGAGCACAATTTGCGGATCATCTACCGGTGCAAAGCCGATGAATGAAACGACAAATTTGTCCTCGGAATATTTGCCGCCGACCACTTTTTGCGCCGTACCGGTTTTGCCGGCAATCCGGTAACCGGGAATATAGGCGTTTTTGCCGCTGCCGCTGGTCTGGTCGCTGACGACCGTTTCCAGGTATTCGCTCAACTGCCTGGCCGAACGTTCGGAGATGACTTCCCGGATGACGGTGGGTTCGAATACTTGCTGGGTGCCCGTCGACGGGTCGGAAATTTTCTGGATGAGCCGCGGTTTCATCAGTTTGCCGCCGTTGGCGACCGCCGCGACCGCCGCAACCTGCTGGATCGGCGTCACCTGCACCCGGCCCTGGCCAAACGTCGCGGTGGCAACTTCCGAAGGAATCCGGTTGTTGAAATTGATCAATCCGGACAGTTCACCCGGCAGTTCGATCCCCGTTTTCCGGCCGAAACCGAACTTTTCGATATAGTGGCGCAACTTCTCTGCACCCAGTTTCTCCAGCCCGATTTTGACGAATGCCACGTTGCTGGATCGCTGCAATCCTTCCAGGAACGTAATTTCACCCCAGCCTTTGCCGCCGTTGTGATCGTTGATCGTTGCGCCGGGCACTCTGATCTTGCCGGACATGTAGGTTTCTTCCGGATCAAACAACCCTTCTTCGATCGCCGCAGCCATCGTGACGATTTTGAATGTAGATCCCGGCTCGTAAACCGACTGGATGCCATGATTTTTGAAATCCGAAGGGTCCGCCAGCCAATAATGGTTCGGGTCATAATTCGGCAAGCTGGCCATGCCGAGAATGTCCATCGTCTTCGGATCGGCGGCAATGGCCGTGATGCTGAGCGGATTGAACCGTTCGTAGGCTTCCCGGATCGCATCTTCGATAAAAAACTGGATATCCCGATCCAGCGTCAACGTAATGTCCTTGCCATCGATCGCCGGACGCATTTCGACCTTGCCGTTGGGCAGTTGTGCGCCCGTTTTGTCCTTTTCGTATTGGATGAATCCGGGTGAACCTTTCAATTGGTCGTCGAGCGATTTTTCCAGTCCATAGACCGCTACGCCGTCCTTGTTTGTGTAACCGAGAACATGGGAGGCCAGATCACCGTTCGGATAATAGCGTTTTTGCTCTTCGATGAAGGTCAGGCCGACATTCTTTTTCTTGGTCAATGTCCGGAGCGTCTCACGGAATTGTTCGAGGCTGTCTTTTACCGATTTGTCCACTTTCCAGCCGTCCGGGCGAATTTCTTTCTGCTCCAGGTAGGTGCCGTCATCCCGTCTGGCCGCAACCATGGCCCGGAGTTTGTCCTCCGGCGTGCCCAGCGTTTCATGCAGCGCGGCAACGATGCGATCGGCGATATGCCATGCCGGATTGAGCTGATCCAGTTCCGCAATCAGCCTCGGGTTGACGGCCACGGTATATGCTACCGCATCGGCGGCCAGCACCTTGCCGTCACGGTCCAGAATCATGCCCCTCTCCTGCGGAATCTTCTGGCTGGTCAACCACGTTTGGCGCGCTTTTTCCGCCCACTTGGCCGAGACGGGGCCAACCTGGATCCAGTAAACCCGGAAGATCAGACCGAAAAAAAGCAGGGTAAGAAATACCCCCAGCACCAGCGTGCGCAGTTTGATCCGTTTTGTCATGCCAACTACCTCATGACTTTCCGGCATTCCCGTCATTCAGGGCAGTTATTGTGCCGCTGCGGCCAATCGTGATGCTGTGATCCGGATCAAGCTGGATGTAACCCAACTTGCGGGCCTCATCGATAATCCGCTTCGGATCGCTCAGTTTTTCGGCTTCGCGTTGCAATTCCTTGGTCTGGCTGACAAGCTGTTCATGGGCACGGTTGATTTCCAGAATTTCACGATTGATCTGATAGAGCTCGGCATACCGGTAAATGATGAATCCGGCTACGATCGCGCACAGCACAACCGTAAACATATATAACAATTTTTCGCCGACCGGAAGCTGGCGCCTGCGAATGACTCTTTCCGGTTGTCCGGCTGGCTGTGGCTGCGATTTCGGTTTACGCTCCGGTTGAAGCGCAAGATTGCCGTAATAGGCCATCTTTCGATCAAACCTCCCTTGTTTTCTGATTGTTCGATCCGCAAATTCGACAAAATGAAATCATATTTTTTCCGCAATCCGCAGTTTGGCGGATCGCGCGCGAGGGTTGTTGTTCAGTTCCGCTTCGGACGGCAGGATCGGCTTGCGGGAAACAAGACGCAGCCGTCCGTTGCCGCCGCCGCAGACGCAAAGCGGAAAATCCGGCGGGCATGTGCATGTCGCCGCTTCCTGGGCGAACATCGTCTTGCAGATCCGGTCTTCCAGGGAATGAAAGGTGATGACGGCTGCCCGTCCACCCGGCTTGAGCACTTCAATCGCATCCGCCAGCGCGTCGCGAAACGCGCCAAGTTCGTCGTTGACGGCGATCCGCAGCGCCTGAAACGATCGTTTTGCCGGATGCGGTCCTGTTCTCCGCGCAGGCGCGGGGATGGCTGCCTTGATCAATTCCACCAGTTCGCCCGTCGTCTCGATGGGCGCCTTCGCCCGGGCCTCGCAGATGCGGCGGGCAATTTGGCGGGCAAACTTTTCTTCCCCATACGTCCGCAGGATGTTGGCGATTTCGGATTCGTCCCAGTCATTGACAATCGTTTTGGCGGTCAATGGCTGTTCCCGGTTCATCCGCATATCCAGCGGGGCATCATGATTGTAGCTGAATCCGCGATCAGCCTCGTCCAATTGCGGGCTGGAAACGCCGAGGTCAAACAGCACGCCATCCACGCGGGGTTTGCCGTCCTCCTCAGGCACGCCGGACGACCGCAATGCATCGATCAAATCCCGGAAATTGCATTTGACCAGGGTCACGGTATCCCCGAAAGGCGCCAGCCGCATGCGGGCGTTCGCCAGCGCCGACTCATCCTGGTCCAGCGCGATCAGCCGCCCTCCGGGACCCAACCGGGCCGCGATCGCCGCACTGTGACCCGCGCCACCCAGCGTGCAGTCGACGTAGATGCCGTCCGGGCGGACGTTCAAGCCTGCGACTGCTTCCTCCAGCAAAACCGTTACGTGGTGAAACATGCAGACCCACTCTCTCTATGTCAGGAAGTTGTAAACGATCAGAAATTGAAATCAAAATCGACCAGCTTTTCCGCAATTTCATTGAAGGAATCCTGGGATTGGCGGGAGTATTGCTCCCAGGTCGCCTTGTCCCAGATTTCCACGCGCGTTGAAACGCCGATCACCGTGCATTCTTTTTCCAATTTGGCATATTCCCGCAAATGGTTCGGCACGTTTACCCTGCCCTGTTTATCCCATTCGCATTCGCATGCGCCGGCAAACAGCAGGCGGGAAAACGCGCGCGCATTCGCGGCCATGGAAGGGAGCGATTTGATTTTTTGCTCCAGCAAGGTCCATTCGGAACGCGGATAGACGAACAAACAGCCGTCCAGACCGCGGGTGATGATGAATTCGGAGCCGAGCGCTTCGCGGAATTTGGCGGGAATGATGATTCTGCCTTTGTCGTCAATCGTGTGCTGGTATTCCCCCAAAAACATGCGCTCCCCCCCAATCTTCACCACTTTCCACCACAATGAACCACCTAGATTGAATAATTCGCCCCGTAAAATAAAAATCCTGCTCCGAGAGCAGGATTTCACAAAAATTTTTCACTTCTCCAAGAACAGGATTTCGCATTTATGCAATTGTGTCAGCTTGCCGTCATGCCATCAATGGCCGGCCCAACTTTGCAGATAGGCCACCTGGTCTGCCGAAAGCGTATCGATGCCGATTCCGAGCGCTTCCAGCTTCGTGCGCGCCACTTGTTCGTCCAGTTCGAACGGCACATTGACCACGCGATTGCCGATCTGTTCGTAATGTTCGTTGACATAGCGCAAGGAGAGCGCCTGCAACGCAAAGGTCATATCCATGATCTCCGCCGGATGGCCGTCACCGGCCGCCAGATTGACCAGTCTGCCTTCGGCCAGCACATAGATCCTCCGGCCGTCCTGCAGCGTATATTCTTCAATGTTGCGCCGAACGATCCGTCTGGATACGGCCAATTCGGCCAATTCCACCAGGTTGACTTCCACATCGAAATGCCCGGCATTGGCCAGAATCGCGCCGTCTTTCATGCGTGCAATATGTTCGCCGCGAATGACATCCTTGTTGCCCGTGACCGTCACGAAATAGTCGCCGACTTTGGCAGCTTCCGCCATCGGCATGACCGCAAAACCGTCCATATAGGCTTCCACGGCACGAATGGCGTTTACTTCCGTCACCACGACGTTGGCGCCCAGCCCTTTGGCCCGCATCGCCACACCCTTGCCGCACCAGCCGTACCCGTTGACGACCACGGTTTTGCCGGCGACGACCAGATTCGTCGTCCGGTTGATGCCGTCCCACACCGATTGGCCGGTTCCGTAGCGGTTGTCGAACAAATATTTGCAATAGGCGTCATTGACAGCCACCATCGGAAATTTCAGCGAACCTTCCTTTTCCATCGCCTTCAGGCGCAAAATGCCGGTCGTCGTTTCCTCCGCGCCTCCGCGGACGCCCGCCAGCAAATCTTGTCGTTCCGCATGCAATATCGTCACCAGATCGCCGCCGTCATCGATGATCAGATCCGGTTTCGTCTCCAGCGTCTTGACGAGCAGATCTTTGTATTCCTGCGGGTCTGGATTGTATTTGGCGAATACGGCAATGCCGTCCTCGACGAGCGCTGCACATACGTCATCCTGTGTCGAAAGCGGATTGCTGCCGGTAATCGCCACTTCCGCGCCGCCAGCCTGGATCACTTTGGCCAGGTAGGCCGTTTTGGCTTCCAGATGAAGCGAAATGGCAACGCGAAGTCCCTTGAAGGGCTGCTCTCGCTCGAATTGCTCGCGGATTTTGTTCAGTACGGGCATATGCGCCTGGACCCAATCGATTTTCAGGCGGCCTTCCGGTGCAAGCGCAGGATCACGAATAATGCTGGTGAAAGAAGTTTTCATTGAAATAATCCTCCAAAATGATTCGATTGCATCAGCCACCCAAACCTTCCACAAGCCGGTGGCCGCCCGTCGGATCAAACGGCGCATCCCGCCAGATATCCAGCCAGGCCTTTCCGTAACGATTCCAGAACTGGATTGTCCCATATACGCGTTCCTGCGGCTTGCCGCCCGGCGTCAGGGAGATGCGGATGCGATCCCACTGCCGCAATGACGTCTTGTGCCGATTGGACAACGCTTCCCTTGCCCGTTGCTCCAGATAGGCGATTTGCCCCAAAATCCGGTCGCGATTGCTTGCGGAAAGCGCAGCCAAACCGGGATCAAGCGAAGCAACCTTCTCCATCACCGGCGCATAAATGGCGGCAAACTGGTCTTTTGCCGTACGGAATACGCCATCCAGATCCCACTGATCTTGCGCGGCCAGCCAGGCCGTTTTTCGCTGTTCCCAGCGATACAGCGCTTCTTCCGGCGTCAAACCGAATTTGTCCATCCATTTGAGCGTCTGCGGTTCCAGATACGTAAACGATTGGCGCGGCACGAGTACCGGCATTTGCATCCCAAAGGCATGAAAAGCGGGGCCCAGCAACCCCCAATAGGCGAGTTCCGACGGTCCCAGCACGGCGGCCAGCACGGGCAACAGATAATCTTGCATCAGCGGACGTGTCAGCGCATTGGTACTGAGCCGTTCCGGAGACGACTCCGTCCATTCCAGCAGCTCTTCCCTTTCTGCCGCAACGATGCCCCTGCGGTCCACAAACTTGCCGCCATCCTTGAACAACAGCAATCTGCCGGAGTCATGGTGCAAAAAAATGTTGGCATTGCCCGGTTCGGCTTCCGCCTGCAGAGGCAGGCCGAGCGAAGCGACGGCCCGCTCTCCCTGCCGGAGCGCCTGTTCCAATTCGTCATTTCTGGCGATGAGTTTGCGGAACATGCTGCCTTCCAGCGCACGCAAAGCCGGATCATCCGCATCCAGCAGCACCAGTCCGTCCGGACCGAACCATTCCGCCAGCAGGCGGGCAAATGCAAGACTCAACGTAGGTGCATCCGCCGTTTGGCGACGCAGGCTGGCCAACATTTCGGACTTGAATGCGGTGTCGGGCAATGTGACTGCCAAATCCGCCAGCGCCGCATCCCAATCCGCAGCGGAAATCGGCGTCCTGCTGACGGCCAGCCGGGCGCCTGGCGGACGCTCGATGCGGATTCGCTTGACTCCACCATCGGCCCCCTGCACGTGTACGTGGTTCGCCTCATCGAAGTCGTGGTCTTCGCCTGCAATCCAGAAAACCGGCACGACGGGACGTCCCAGCAATCGCTCGGCATGCCGGGCCGTTTGGATGACGGTGAGCGCCTTGTAGTAAATCATCAGCGCCCCGCCAAACAATCCGGCCTGCTGGCCGCCTACGACGACAAGGGCATCCTGTCTGGCCAACCGATCCAATGAACGAAAAACGGCGGGATGGGCCCGCGTAAGGTTCTGATAGTTGCGCAATGCGCGAACGAGGCCGTCCCGGTCAGCGCGTTCACCTGCCGTCCGGTCCAGCCATGCCGATCTTTTTTGCCAATCTTCCTGCGAAGACGGATGGGCACCAAACAACGATACGACTTGCGGGTCTTGACGCCGATAGCGATCCGACAAAGTTTCCTGTACCGGCTCCTGTACCGATATCACGTTCAAAGGGACTTTTCCCCCGATCAAGTTAAATAAGATGACATATTGATTGTACACAACGGGCGAAATCGCGTCAAAACGTGTCACTGGGATTGGATGGCGGAAGGAAATATCAGTTCGATCGTCATCAGGATGACGTAGAGAATGGACAGGCCAAAGAAAGACAGGCGCCAAACCGCCCGGATGATTTTGGGCGGATTGATCTTGCCGTGGGCGCGTGTCTGCGCGTTTCCGATCAGACCCGCTCCGATAAGCATGACAAGGGCCACAAAGAAAAAGCCGAAACTGGACCCCGTTCGCGTGCTGAGCAGCGCCGAAACGATGCCGATCAAAAATACCGTCGTCACATCCGCCGCTAGCCGCACGGCTTTCCTGTTTTCAAGACCGCGCCATTTTCCAATCCAGTATACCGCCAGGAATGGAATGAATGGCAATCCCGACAGGACCATATATGTATTTGCCAGCGCGTTCCATAACCAGCTCATCAGCTGTTCACCCCAGGCAAAAAGATGGCTTTCACAAGCGCGGTTACCGAATCATTCCAGGGCGCCTTTACGCCGAGTGATTCCGCCATGCGGCAAACGGCTCCGTTCAATGCATCGATCTCCGTCTGTCGCCCTGCCAGCACATCCTGCAGCATGGAGGACTGATTGGCCGCCGTGGCAGCGCATACACCAAGCACCGTTTTCCACAGTTCTTCATCCGACGGAGTACGGAGCCCCAGAGGCCGCAATATGTCCAGCGTTTCCCGGAACAACGCCTGCATGACGGCCAACCGCTCAGCCGACTTAGGCAATTGTCCGTTCGGCACCCGCCACAGTGCGGTCAACGGATTGATCACGGCATTGATCAACAATTTGCGAAGCATGCTTTCACGAATGTCATTCGACATTTCCGTCGAAAATCCTGCCTTTTCCAGCATCCGTTTCACTTGCTGCAAGGATGATCCGGCGCCTTGCGCCCGTTCCGGCGGCCAGGCGCCGATCCAGGTGGTGCCGCTGCCGGTGTGGCGAACACATGCCGTTCCAAGTCGCAGAGCCCCTTCCGTCGTGACGGCCGCCAGGAGCGTCTTGCCGGGAAGCGCTGCCATCAGTCTTTCCATGTGTCCGATGCCATTCTGGAACATGACGAGCGTCGCCCCGTCCCCCACCTTGTGCTGCAGCGCCGCGAGCAGTTCATCCGTAATGCCCGTCTGCTTGAGCGCCACAAGCACAACCGGCATCCGCTCCGTGGCAGCCTTCCCGAAAGGCAGCGCTTCCACATGCACGGTCAGCGCTTGACCGGATGGCTCCTCCAGCTTCAATCCCTCTCTGTTGATTTGCAGCGCCTGCACATCGGTACGCGTCCACAGCAGGACGTGCTGCCCGGATGCGGCCAGCCTGGATGCCAGCAGCATGCCCAGGGCACCTCCGCCCAGCACAGCGATTTGTTCCATGGATGACTGTTCCTTTCGCGCCTTTTTTACTATCATAACAAACAACCTGCCCCGGGAACATTCCCATTGACAGGTTGTCTTCAGACCAGATGCGGCATTCCGCTATTCAATTCGTTCCAGATTGCCGTTGGCATCCATCTTGAACCTTGCGCGATCCTCTTCCTGTTCATCCGCCAGAAACGCAAGCTTTCTGGCCCGCTCCATGATGCGGATCAACGCCTTGTAATCGTCATTGACGACCTGGTAATCGGATTGCACCGCACTCACTTCCTTGGTCAAACGCTCGTTTTCTTCCTGCAATTCTCTCAGCTTTTCGTCTTTTTCTTTCAGTTCCTTTTCCAACTGGCGAATCTGACGATTCATCTCCTGTACGGTGTTTTTCCATTGCCGCAAATAACGGATGATCGCATCCAGCGATATCGTTTCCACGGAAGGCGCCTCGTTTTTGGAAGCTTCTCCCGCTTCCGTCCCGCCCTGCTCTTCTACGGCAGCCGGATTGATGCCCTGTTTTTTCAGATAGTTCCGTTTTTGCCGCTGCTGCTTGGCCATTCCGATGGCTTCACCGTACCGTTTGCGCACACAGCTGTTCCAGCGGAATCCGCAAGCCGCACTCGTCCGTCCGATGCGCCGCCCTACTTCCTCGAAGGCGGCCAGTTGCGTGCTCCCATCTCGGATATGGCGCAACGTAACCTCCGCCAAAATCAGATCGTCATCTGGACTCCATGCGTCCTGTCTCACAGCCGTCATGGATTACCCTCCTTGCTTCACATGGATTTCATCAGGTTTCTTCATTCATTTCTATGCCCTTGGTAGAATTCATAGAATCTATCGGATACCTCTAGGTATATCCATTTTTGGGGCTGATATACGTCCGAAACCCGGATGGGCGGCATGGGAATGAACGAAAAGGAATGAATAGGTTCAGCACCGGGGGGGCAAAATGTTCCCATGCAGCCAAAAGTTCGCCGCTTCGTCACTTCTTGCGGTTTACACCTGCAGGGAACAAAAGGTATAATATGCTTTAGAATTCGGGTGGATTGGCAGAGAGGGGGAAACTTCGTGGCACGTATGTTTCGGGTGTTGGGCTTCTTTGCGCTCGCAATCGGCCTGATGTCCTTTGCAGGCAGCTTGTACGAGATGGCGCTGTTGTTCTTCATTCAGACAGCCTTTTTCTTCTTGCTTGGCTATTTGAACTTGACTGAGCGCACGTACCTGACCGTCTTCTGGGGTTACATGGTCGTTGCATTTCTCGGATTTACGTACTGGTCGATCTTCGAGATGAAAATGCCGCTCTGATCGGTGACGGAATCGCGTGCACCGATACATACCGCCAGAACGATAGAAACCTCCGACTCGCTTCATTGGCATGCGGGTCGGAGGTTTTTTGGATTTCACGGCCGGTCACGACGATCGTCTGGACCATACCTGTACCTTGAACAGTTCGCTCATGCCGTCCGACAACAGCAGTTGCCGGATGGCACGATTGTGGCGGACGACAGGATGAAACGGGTCCGTAATGCTGTGGTTTGAAAGCTGTTCCAGCACCCCCGACTCCACCAGAAATCGTTTCTGTGTCCCATACCACCATTCCGTCCAGTTGGCACGGGCGGCAAAGGCTCGAACCAAATCAAAATCGACATGCGCCGTCATGTCCTGTTCGCCGGGATGGCGAAACGGATCGGTGTGGGCAACGTGTCTTTCGTACATCATCAGCGTCCCGTCCATCCTGTGGCTGCCCGTCAGTTCTTGGGTCCCGTCACCGTAATCGATCAGGATGATGACGGCATCGCCAAGCCGGTCGGCCATCTGCACCATCCATTCGGCACCTTCCAGGCCGATCTCGGTCACTTGCCGTTCCGCCAGGCGAACCTGCTGTTGCTGCAACCAGGCCGCCAGTTCGGGCCTGGTTGGCGCCATGCTGCAAAATACCGGCCGCGCCGAAGCCTCATCCCATGCAACGCCCTGCTCCCTCAAAAGTCCGTCCTCCATGACCAGTCGATGGACGGGAAACGCATCCAGCAGTTCATTGGCAACAATCACGGCCGGCACCCGTTTCCAGTCATGGCACTCCGCTTCCTTTGCCTCCATGACGGCAGCCCGGCCCGCGGCAATGGCATCCGCAAGCGCCTTGCGCGCCTCTTCCAGATGCGCCGGATTGGCGTCAACAACAGTCAGCCGAAAGCTGGTACCCGCGCCGCCGGATGATTGCCAGGTGTCCAGCATTTGGCTGCCGAGCCGGCCCGTTCCGCCCCCCCAGTCAACAACTTCCACGTGTCCGGCTCCAGGAAACCATTGCTGTACATGGCGTGCGATCCAGGCCGCCAATTGCCGGCCCATGACGTTTCCGATGTGGGCGCTCGTATAAAAATCCCCGCTGCGGCCGACCCGGATGCCGCCGCTGCGATAATAGCCATATTCGGCATCATACAGGCACAGGTGCATATAATCCCGGAATGTAATGCAGGGACTAGAATCACCGCCCGGCAGTCGTCCCCACAGGGGACTGGCGGCAATGGCCCTGCGGATCGTTGCCAGCATCCCGCTCGTAGACAATGACACGACCTTTCCCCTTTCCAATCGTCATAATATAATAGTTGGGTACATATTGTTGGACTACCCGCGTGCCTCCATGGCTGTCCGAAAGGAGGATTCCGATGCGCCGCATGGCATGGATTGGCCTGGTGATGGTCTTCATGCTGCTCCCGGTTTCCCGCACGATCGCCCCCCTGCCTGTCGATGCAGCACCGCTTCCGGAAGAAACGCGGCGATTGCTGGAAAAGCGTTTGTCCGTGGTCGAAATCGACCGGGAAATCGCCCGCATCGCTGCGCTGCGCGAACAGACCCAAGCCGAAATCGCCGCAAGCCGGCAACGCCTCGCCGAACAGGAAATCGCCATCGCGGTGCAACGGGAAAAAGCCGGTGAAGTATTGCGTGCCTATTATATGGGACGCAGGGATTTTGCGCTTGCCGCATTGCTGAATGCCAGATCGTTGCCGGAACTGCTTCGCACCTGGGAGATGCTGGACATCATCGTCCAATCCGACCGGCGCACGCTGGATCGATATGCCGATCAGTACGAGATCCTCAAAGAAGGATATTTGTTGCTGCAGCAGGAGAAAGACCAACTTGCACAAGTGGAGCACAATTTGCTCCTGCAACGCAAACGGCTGATCGCATTGCAGCAGGACATTGAAAACGCGCTTGCGGCCAGCGGGAACGAAGCCTACCTGCGGCAGTTGATGGACGAACTCGAAGCGTACTGGAAAAATGTCGGTCTCTTCGAAGTCCGGCGCCATTTCCGCTCGCTGGCGGAGGCGATGCAACGGTTGCCCGCGTGGATCCAGGAACATCCGGATATGCTGGTGACGCGGGGATTGTCCGCAACGCTGACGTTGACCGATGACGATCTGAATGCGTTTCTGCGCAGCCAAAACGACTTGTTCAATCATATGGCCATCCGTTTCGAAGAAGAGCGCATGGTTGTTTCCGCCGACACACAGCAAATGCAGGTCGTCATCTCGGGCCATTACACGCTGCAGGAAACGCCGCAAAATGCGCTGCTGTTCCATGTAGATAACCTGAACTTCAACGGCCTCGACCTGCCGGATACGACACTGGCCGATCTGGAACGCGAATTTGATCTGGGTTTCTACCCCCAGCAATTGGTCACCTTCGTCAAAGCCACCGGTGTGAAACTGGCGCCCGGCAAACTAGTTGTCGAACTCCGCATCGGCTAGCACATGAGCCCATCGCTCCGGCCAGGCGGCAACGCCGATGGTGCCTGACGCGAATTCCCGCCAAAGCCCGCCGATGCGTTGCAAACGTTCCGGCAGATCCGGCCCTTCTTCGGACGGGGAGCGGTACGGGAAAGCTGCTGTCGCGCCGCCGCCGGAAGGAAACAGCGCCGACAAACCATAGATGTCCTTGTCCGAATAAAGGGAGCGATAGACCGGCAGCTTGCCAAAAAGCGCATAATTTTGCTGCTGCACCGTCGATTCCGTCATGACCGCCACCCAATTGCGGGCTGCCTCTTCATGCGCCGAACGTGACGAAATGACAAAACTGCGCCCCCTAGGCCATACGGTCGAAAATTGCCAGGTCGCATGATCCAGCGCCAGTGCGTCCGGCTGGTCGTCCAGCGGTCTGGCCAGCAGCGAAACAGTCTCCGAATAAGGCATGAGCGCGGCAAGCAACCGGCCCGCCGACAACCAGCCGGCGATCTGATCCCAGTCACCCGAAAAGTCGACACCGCTCCGCTCGCGATCCAGAAGAGCAAGCGCCTCGGCAGCAGGCGTACCTTGCCAGGTTGCGTTATCGTCCAGAGCCACATGGTTTCCGCCAGCCGCTTGTATCCATGTCAGCATGGCAAACGGATCATCGCCGCTGATCGCCAGCCAGCGCGTCTGCGGGAATTGTTCACGCACCCGGGCCGCCAACTGCTGCCATCCTTCCACCGATTGCGGCGGTCGCAATGCCGCTCCGCCCGCAACCGATTTCCACACGGGCACATTCCAGACAAATACGTAAGGATCGAAGTCCCTGGGAACGCCCCACACATAGCCATTCCATTTCAGTGGTGAGATGAGCGCTTCGAGCTGCTCGGACAGCGCTTCACCCACAAATGCGCCGTCTGCCGGCATCAAATGTCCGGCAACCGCAAACGATTTGACCCATTCATTTTCCACCAGCATGACATCAACCGGTTCCCCTCGGCGGGATGCGTCCAGCAATGCCTGATAGGCGTCGTCCGGATTGAGGCGCACAAATTCGACCGTGACGCCGGGCAATCTGCCTGCCCGCTCTTCACCCTGCATCCGCAAAGCGTCAAATTCCGCCTCGGGCAGCGCCGCAACCACTTTCAGCCCGACCGGCATCATCGGCGCATCCGGCCTTTCCGATGGCGCGGACGCCGCAGCGGGAGACGGCGTTCCAGTCGCTTCCTGCCGCTCCGGCATGGATGTTGTGGGAGCAAAAGCCCATGGAGACAAGAGAAGCACCGACAAAATCAGCATGACAATCAAGAGGATGACCTTGCGACGAGCCACGGCGTTCACCTTTTCTTCCATTCATCCGTTTCTCTATCCCATGATAACAGGATGTCAGGCAGATGTCTGCATGTTCTCCCGGATGAACCGCGCATGGCGGCAATCAGTTCAATTATTCATGATCATCATAACCGTTCGGCCGCCAATTGAGCCAGACGGGAACGCTCCCCTTTTTCCAATGTGACATGCCCGCTGATGCTTTCCGATTTGAACTGTTCGATCAGATAGGTCAATCCGTTGCTTTCGGCATCCAGATACGGATGGTCGATCTGTTCCGGGTCGCCCAGCAATACGATCTTGCTGTTTTCGCCCACACGGGAGACGATCGTTTTCACTTCGTGCCGGCTCAGGTTTTGCGCTTCATCGATGATGATGAACTGTCCCGGTATCGATCGACCCCGGATGTAGGTCAGCGCTTCGACCTGAATGCTGCCCAGCCCCATCAAAATTTTTTCGAGATCGCCTGACTTTTTGGTATCAAACAAAAATTCCAGGTTGTCATAGATGGGCTGCATCCAGGGACGCAGTTTCTCGTCTTTTTCTCCCGGAAGATAACCGATATCTTTGCCCATGGGCACGACAGGGCGCGCTATGAGCAATTTTTTGTATTTGTGTTCATCTTCCACTTTCATCAGACCAGCGGCCAGCGTAAGCAGCGTTTTGCCTGTGCCCGCACGTCCGGACAGCGTGACGAGCGGAATCGCATCGTTGAGCAGCAGTTCAAGCGCCATCCGCTGCTGGGCATTCCGCGCTGAAATCCCCCACACCGGCTCATGGCCCAGATAAAGCGGCTCCAGCCGCGTACCATCCTGCGACACTTTCAGGAGCGCCGACTTCGTTGTGCCCAATTCATCCCGGAGGATCACGAATTCGTTCGGATGCAGCCCGGAAAATACGCCAGCCTGGCTGATCACAATCGAACGGTTGTTATAAAATTCATCGATGACCGAAGGGTGAACCTGCAATGTCACATGTCCGGTGTATCGTTCGGTGCCGGACCGGATTCTGTCCGTCAAATAATCTTGCGCCACAAGGCCGAGCACGTCCGCCTTGACCCGGACGAGCACATCCTTGCTGACCAGCACGACGGGACGCGGATCGGGTTTCTCCTGCTCCTCCAGATGATAATTCAGCGCAACGGCCAGTATCCGGTTGTCGTTGGTCATTTCGCCGAACATCTCCTGGACGCGGACAAACAGACGATGATTCATTTCCACCTTCAGAATGCCGCCACTTTCCAGCTCGACGCCTTGATGCAGGTGCCCCTGCGTCCGGATGCGATCCAACTCGCGGGAGACGAACCGGGCATTTCGGCCGATTTCATCCGCAAGCCGCTTTTTGGAGTCGATTTCCTCCAGTACGACGGACGGAATGACCACTTCGTTGTCCTCAAAGGCGTAGATGGCCAGCGGATCGTGCAGCAATACATTGGTATCGAGCACAAAAATTTTGGGCATCTGCGGTTCCTCCCTTGTATGAAGTTGGAAACATACCTCTGCAAAACAGAGGACATACTAACGTGCAAGCGACGAATGGAATGCGTCAAACGGGAAGGTGAAGCCATTGACAGCACATTGGAAAAAGTTGTGCAGGCATTCGCTTGTCATTTGCCTGCTTGCCGCCGGCATGACCGGCTGTACGTCCAAAAACGAATCGTTGCCTTCACCATCTGTCGATCATCGCCAGCAAATGCATAATGCCGCCGATGCACCCAACGCCATCCAGACGGAAGATGCGCGCACCGTTGCCGATCATCTGGAATCGCTGGCCAAGCGCATTGAAGGGGTGCGTGACGCCAACTGCGTCGTCTTCGGCAAATATGCCATTGTCGGCATCGACGTGGACGCCAAGCTGGATCGCTCTCGCGTCGGGACGATCAAATATTCCGTTGCCGAAGCTTTCCGCAAAGATCGATATGGCATTGATGCACTCGTTACGGCCGATGTCGATCTGGCCCAGCGATTGCGGGAAATCCGGGCAGACATCATGAACGGACGCCCGATTGCCGGATTTGCGGAAGAACTGTCGGATATCGTCGGCCGTCTGGTGCCGCAAATGCCGCGATCCATCGTGCCGCCGATGCAGCCGGAAAACGAAAACGGCACCGGCAATCACGAATACCGCAAATAGATGCCAAAAAGCCCAGTGATCCGATTCACTGGGCTTCTTCACATGCAACGGCGTCATGCGCCATTGGACATGCCTGCATATGCATTTGGGGACACAACCGGCCATTCAGGCGAAGGGGCGGTAGCATCACGCATCGATCCGGCCCTGGAGCCCGCAATCCGGCCATTCGCCTCCCTCCTTGTGGCTGGTTTATGGGTATATTATATCACAGTATCCATTTGTTAAAAAGCGAAGGCGGCGCTATTTTGCACTGTCGGCCGTTTCCGCCGATGCCGGTTCAACGGTTGCAACCGGTGCGACCGGTCTGCCATCTGGCTGCAGTTCTTCCTGCAATGCCCGTTTGGCTTCCGCCAGCTTCTCCTGGTCGAGATGGACAAACGGGCTGCGCCATTCACCCGTCAATGCGATAAACCGGACGTTTTTGGGCGTGATGCCGAAATAAGTCCTGATGAAGTTGTTGATCTGGACTTCCGGCATATCCGACTTGATGTTGTTGCCTGCCGCATCCATCAAACTGCCGATCCGCGTGACGCTCCCCAGCGATTTCAATTTGTCCAGGATGGCGGCAAGCACCCGATCCTGGCGTTCATTCCGTTCGAAATCGCTGGACTCCCTCGTCAGATTGTCGCGGGATTTCCGATAGCGCACAAACCCGAGCGCTTCTTCACCGTTCAGCGTTTGATTTCCTTTTTTCAGATTGATGTCCGTGCCATCCGCATGATCCCAGTAGCGCATGTCTTGATCGACATATACGTTGATGCCGCCAAGCGCGTCGATGACGTCAACAAACCCTTGAAAATCGACGATGATGGCATAATCAATCGGCACTTCCAAAAATTTTGAGATCATTTCTTTCATATGCTCGGTTGCATATTTGCGCGCCTGATCACCCTGCAGCTTTTCCTTGCTCCGCGCGGTCGACAGAAAACCGGCATAGAATGCGTTCGCTTTTTGCGATTTGTATCCCGGCAGATTCAAATCCGAATCACGCGGAATCGATACGACCGTCGCCGTCTTGGATTGCGGGTTGAACACCGCCGCCATCATCACATCGGTATTCATGCCGCCGATCTCTGCCCGCGTATCCAGACCGAGCACCAGCATGCCGATCGGCTTCTCCCTGGCGAGTTCCTCGGGAGGCAGGCTGCTCACCGACGGCGTCGGGTCGGCGATTTTTTCGATATTGTCTACCGCCTTGTTGTAGAGATAACCGAGATACCAACCCAAAGTGACGATGACAACCCCCAAAAGCAATAAAAACAGGCGCAAGATGCGTCGCGGCCTTTTTCGCGGAGGCGCCTTCTGCCTCGCTCTCCTGGGAGGAAGCCCCTGGATTTCAGGCATGCGTGTCCCGCTCCTTTTCTGCCTCTAATTCTTCTTTGCTCAAAATCGGCTGATGGAGCAGCTGCTCTGCCGCTTCCCTGTCAAACCACACCGTACGCGATGAGCCATCCGGTTGCCGGTAGGACACATGGATTTTGGCGTCATCCATGGATACGACATCAAACGACGTCACACCATGGTCTTCCGCCAAAATCTGCGCAAAAAACCGGACCGTCTCCGCTGCGGCCGTGTCTTGTGGACGTGCTTCGCTCACCAGCTTCATTTGCAACCAATAAAATAACGCATCCATGAGGTTCAAAGTTGCATGACACTCCCCATTCGACATCATGAACGTTCAGCGGAGTTGTCGGCAGACGCGTGCTGTCCGCCGGAGCGGCGATTGCGGCGGCTGTCATAGATTTGCCGCAGACGCACCATTAACATCATGATGACCGCTACGCCCATGCATTGGATAATCGGGAGCCTGTCGATTTGAAGCACCAGCAGAATCAGGCATCCGATAGCCATCATCAGATACACGATCACTTCCTTCAAGATCGGAAGTCTCCCCCTGCGGAAGACGGCATTGAAAATATAGATGGTAAACACAAGAATCAAAAAGTAACTGACAACCGGATGTTCTGCTAACCATTGCTGCATCGCTCATAGCCTCCTTGCTGCTGCGGTTTGTGGCGGACGGCATCACGTATGATCCGCTTTTCAAACGCCGGATTCAGCCATTCTTCTCTGTTTCTCGTACTTGTCGCGTTCGCCTTTGGCCAGCACCTTTTTGCGCAGGCGAATGCGCTTGGGTGTCACTTCGCAATATTCGTCATCGTTCAAATATTCCAGCGCTTCCTCCAGCGACATCAGGCGGGGCGTCTTGAGTTTTACCGTCTCCTCCTTGGTGGCGGAACGGATGTTGGTCAGCGCTTTTTCCTTGCATATGTTGACGATGATGTCGTTGTCCCGGTTGTGTTCACCCACGATCATGCCTTCGTAGATTTCCTCGCCCGGCTGTACGAACAGGGTGCCCCTGTCTTCCACTGACAACATGCCATAAGTCGTCGCGGTGCCGGATTCACTGGCAATGAGCACGCCCTGATGGCGTCCGCCAACCTGTCCCGCCGCAACGGGCGCGTAGTGTTCGAATGCATGATTCATCACGCCGTAACCACGCGTCAGCGTCAGAAAACTCGTCCGGTAGCCGATCAGCCCGCGGGCCGGGATCAGAAACTCCAGCCGCACCTGGCCATTTCCGTTGTTGGTCATGTTGACCATTTCGGCTTTGCGGGTGCCGAGACTTTCCATTACGGCGCCCATGCAATCTTCCGGCACGTCAAGGAGCAGACGCTCGATCGGCTCGCATTTGACGCCGTCAATCGTTTTGATGATGACCTCAGGTTTGGACACTTGCAATTCGTAGCCTTCGCGGCGCATGTTTTCGATCAGGATGCCCAGGTGCAGTTCGCCGCGGCCGCTCACCAGAAACGCATCCGGACTGTCCGTTTCTTCCACGCGCAAGCTGACATCCGTCTCCAGCTCCTTGAAAAGCCGTTCGCGCAGCTTGCGGGAAGTGACCCATTTGCCTTCCCGTCCGGCAAACGGGCTGTTGTTAACGAGAAACGTCATCTGCAGCGTCGGCTCGTCGATTTTGGGCACAGGCAGCGGTTTGGGATGCGCCGCATCGGCAACGGTCTCCCCGATGTTGATTTCCTTCAGTCCGGCAATCGCAACGATGTCGCCCGCGGCCGCTTCCCCGATTTCGTACCGTTTCAATCCCTGGAAGCCAAACAGTTTCTCGATCCGGGATTGCCGGATTTTCCCTTCGCGGTCCAGCACGGCGACGACCTGTCCCTGGCGCACGCGCCCCCTGTTGACGCGCCCGATTGCAATGCGGCCCAGATATTCATTGTAGTCTAGCAAGGTGACCAGAAATTGCAGCGGCTCATCGGGGTTTTCCGCAGGTGCGGGAATATGGTCGATAATGGTTTCATACAACGGTTCCATGTCCGTCCCGGGAACGTTGGCATCGAGGCTGGCGATGCCGTTCAGGCCCGACGCGTATACGACCGGAAAATCGAGCTGGTCGTCGCTGGCCTCCAGTTCAATGAACAATTCCAGCACTTCATCGACCACTTCCGCAGGCCGGGCAGACGGACGGTCGATCTTGTTAAGCACAACAATCGGCGTCAATCCATGCTGAAGCGCTTTGCGCAATACGAATTTTGTCTGCGGCATGCAGCCTTCAAATGCGTCCACGACCAGGAGCACGCCGTCCACCATTTTCATAATCCGCTCGACTTCACCGCCAAAATCGGCGTGTCCCGGCGTATCGACAATGTTGATCAGGTAGTCCCTGTACTGAATTGCGGTATTTTTGGCAAGTATGGTGATGCCGCGTTCTCGCTCGATGGCGCCGGAGTCCATGACCCTTTCCTGTATTTGCTCGTGTTCCCCAAACGTGCCCGATTGGCGAAGCAGCTGGTCGACTAGCGTCGTTTTGCCATGATCGACGTGGGCGATGATGGCGATATTGCGAATCCGGTTTCTGGGATGCATGATTGGGGGTTCCACTCCTTCTGATTGCTTCGTCCGGGTCTTGGTTCCATGTCGCCCAAACCCGATGACAAATAAAGGCTTATCAACACAAAACGCCGGACGCGAGGCCGACGTTTCCCAATAGGCGCAAACAGGACTAAAATGGGCAAATTTGTTCAGTCGTCATTCCGTTACATCCTTATATTATACGCAACCATCGAACAAAAGCCAAGAAATGTTTTGTTCCGGCAGGTGGTGGCATCGCTTAGTCGTTTACCAAAGCTGCGGCTTGCGCAGCACCAGCCAGGCGCCGCAAACGATCAGCACGCCCGCGATCAGATAGCCTGCCCAGGACCAGAGCAGCGTCATGGCGAACAACAGCAGCGATAATGCCGCCAGCGCAAGCGAAGCGTTCCACACCAAGCGGGAACGCGCATAGCCAAATATGTAATATTCGTACAATCCAATCGCAACCGCAAACAAAAAAAAGGGCCACAAAAACCGCAGCAGGTTCCAGCCGAACCAGTTGCCGATCAGCAAGATGAGAGATACAACCGTCAATATGCCGGCAGGTACCAACACGATCGACGGCAGCATACGGCCGAAATACAGCACGTGCAGCAAGACGCCGGGAACAAGAATAAACAGCGGCCAGAATACGCTGCCAATAAATGCGAATACCCCCAATTTGCCGAGCAAGATGACCAAACCCGCTGCCAACACCAAAAAACCGACTGCGGCAGATTGTTTGTTCACGACGGTTCCCCCACTTCATAGCGTTCTCCAGATTCATTCCGATTCGATCGGGAGAATCTTTCTTTATTCTATTAGTGTACTGGAAGTCAAGAGAAAAAACCAGTCGGGATTCCGAACGCAATCGCCACATGCATCCCCTTCCATGACACGCCCGAAACTCGCCCGAACTTCATGCATTCCGGGATGAATTGCGCCACCTGGCCCCCCAGGCGACAACCAGCAGCGTCGCTGCAGCCAGGAAGGGAAAAGCTTGTTTCGCTCCCTCCGGCAATCCGGCGACCACCGGGGCGATGCCGCTGTCTTCCAGCAGCATGCCGCCGGCCGTATAGGCCAGCAAACACCCCCCCGCATAGACCAGTCCCGGCACACGCTCCATCAGCCGAATAATAAAAGCGCTGCCCCAAATAATAATCGGGATGCTCATGGCAATTCCGATCACGAGAAGCGCAATGTCGCGATCGGCAATGGCAGCCACGGCCAGCACATTGTCCAGGCTCATGACGAAATCCGCCACGACGATCGTCCACACGGCATGCTTCAGACCGCCCGGTCCAATTTTCGGCGCTTCGTGTTGGGGTTTGTCCAGCATCAGTTTCATCGCAATGACGAGCAATAAGATGGCGCCTGCGGTCTGCAGGAAAGGGATTTCCAGAATGATGACGGCTCCGAACGTAAGCACGCAACGCAGCAGCACGGCGGCAGCTGCTCCCCACCAGATGGCCTTTCTTCTGAGATGCAGGGGAAGACGTCGTGCGGTCATGGCAATAATAATGGCATTATCGCCACTCAGCAGCAAATTGATCAAAACGAGTTCCATGAACACTGTGATGCGCTCCAGCATCTCCATGCGATCGCCTCCTCCTCTCAGATGTATGTACATGCCCGGGAGGATATGTAAAATGAAAATGAATCCAAATGCAATTTGGCGCGTATTACTTTGGAGTTGAACATGAGGAGGATACTTTTGTGGATTGGCTGACAAACTTCATCGCGGACTTGGGGACGGTGCAATTCTGGTCATCACTGGTCACCATCATTTTCATCGATTTGCTGCTGGCGGGCGACAATGCGATCGTCATTGGCATGGCGGCCCGCAACTTGCCGAAGGCGTCCCAGAAAAAAGCGATCATCTGGGGAACGGCAGGTGCAGTGCTGATCCGCATCATTGCCACAGCGATCATTGTATGGCTGTTGAAAATACCTTTTTTGCTGGCGCTTGGCGGTGTCGTCCTGATTTGGATCGCCTACAAATTACTTGTCCAGGAGGACAGCCACAATGAAATCAAACCGGCAACGACGCTGCTGGCTTCCATCCGGACGATCATCATCGCGGATGCGGCCATGGGCCTGGACAACGTCATTGCAGTCGCCGGCGCCGCGCATGGCAGCATCATGCTGGTGATCCTCGGCCTGATCATCAGCATCCCGATCGTCGTCTGGGGAAGCACGCTGTTTATCAGGCTGATCGACCGCTACAAATGGATTTTGTACATCGGTGGAGGCGTGCTGGCATATACCGCGGCCAAAATGATCGCAAGCGAAAAAAAGTTCAGCGGCCTGTTTGGCGATACCCCGGCATTGAAATGGACGCTGGAAGCCGTGGTGGTAGCGCTGGTCATCCTGGCCGGCATCTGGACCAACGCCATTCGCGCCCGCCGGGAACAAATGAGCGTAGCAACGGCCAAAGCCGGCAAAACGAAAAAGGACGCATCCTGACATGCGTCCTTGCCCGAAATGCCAATCCTAAAACCATCGGTCCTGATCTTCTTGACCCGCCCGGACATCCGAGCGGGTTGTTTGCGTCAGCACGAGCATTTCTGTCCGTGCAATCGCATCCTCGATCAGATGGTCCAGTTCGGCCCGATGTGCGTTTTCGATCCGTTCAATGACCCGCAAATTCGGATTCGTGGCGGGTGACTTGGGGACAAACAGCGTGCAACAATCCTCGTATGGCAAAATGGATGTTGCATAGGTGCCGATTTTTTCGGCGATGCGGATAATTTCCAGCTTGTCCATCATGACAAGCGGCCGCAGGAGCGGAAGCTTGGTCTGTCTGCCGATGACATTCATGCTGCTCAATGTCTGGCTGGCCACCTGGCCCAGGCTGTCGCCGGTAACGATCGCCAGCGCTTTGCGGCGCTCGGCCAATTTCTCGGCAATTCGCAGCATTGCTCGCCGCATCAGGGTAATGATGAGATGTTCCTGTCCGAACTGTACCAGCTTCGTTTGCAACTCGGTAAACGGCACCAGATGCAGATGGATCGTCCCGCCGTAGTAAGCGAGCCGCTGCGCCAGCGTCACCACTTTTTCCTTGGCTTGCTCGCTTGTGTACGGATAGCTGTGAAAATGTACCGCTTCGATTTCCAAGCCTTTGCGCATTGACATCCAGCCCGCAACCGGACTGTCGATGCCGCCGGACAAGAGCAGCATCGCCTTGCCGTTCATGCCCAGCGGAAACCCGCCCGAAGCCGGTTCGACCGAAGCATATACATATACCCCATCCTGTTGGATGTCCACTTTCAGTTCCGTATCCGGCTGATGAACGTTCACTTTCAGGTCCGGCATGTTTCGCAACACATGCGCGCCGACAAGATGGTTCATTTCCTGTGAATCGTGCGGATAGCCTTTCCATGCCCGTTTGACCGTGACTTTGAACGTTTCGGGCACCGGTTTCACCTGTCTGATCACATGAAGCGCAGTTTCGCGAATCTCCTGCAAATCGTGCCCGCAGCTGGCAACCCGGCTGAACGAAACAATGCCAAATACGTCCTTCAGCCTTTCGGCAATCGGTTCATAAGGCTCTCCATTCAATTGAATGTACAGCCGACCATACGTTTTCCGGTAGGTCAGGCGTGAATGGGACGACAGTGCCAGTTTGATCTGGCGGAACATGAGCGCTTCAAACTTGCTGCGGTTTTTTCCTTTGATGGTCAATTCCCCAAAACGGACCAGTATCAAATCGTCGTTCATCCGGAACTCCTCTCGAGCGGTTTCAATTTGTTGACGGCGGTCCGCAATCGCTCAGCGAGCAAAGCGATATCCGATTCCGTATGCTCATCGCCGAAACTGATCCGGATGCTGCCCGCAGCACGCGCTTCATCCGCTCCCATGGCCATGAGTACCCGGCTCGGCTGCAAGCTTTTGGACGAGCAGGCGGATTGCGTGGAAACGAGGACACCCAGCTGCTCCAGCGTGTGAACCAACACTTCGGGACGCATGCCCGGATAGGACAAGTTCACGATGTGGGGAGCCGTTTTTTCCGTTTCGTCCGGACCGTAACCGTTCAATAGCAACTCCGGAATGTCGGCGATGGCTTCCAGCAGTTGCCTGCGCAATTTGAACATGCGTTCGCGGCGGGCGGGCATGCTCTCCGAAGATAGGCGAAATGCCTGCGCCATCCCCACAATACCCGGAATGTTGAGTGTTCCCGCACGCCTGTTGTTCTCCTGGGACCCGCCCGCAAGCAGCGGCGACAGCACCAATCCTTCGCGGACGAGCAGAAATCCGGTGCCTTTGGGCCCTCCGAATTTGTGGGCGGAGCCGCTGTACAGGTCAATCCCCCACTCCCGGAAACGGATGGGCAACTTGCCGATCGCCTGCACGCCATCCACATGGAACTTCACCTGCGGATAGGCGGACAAAAGCGCCCCGATTTCCCGGATCGGCTGTACGGCGCCTGTCTCGTTGTTGACATGCATGATGCTGACCAATACCGTTTCCCGGCGAATGGCGGCGGCCACATCTTGCGGATTGACCCGGCCGAACCGGTCCACCGGCAACCAGGTCACTTCCACACCGGCTGCTTCCAATTGTTTGGCGCAACGGTACACAGAAGGATGCTCCGTCTCCGATGTGATCAGGTGCTTCGGGTTTCGGCCCGCTTTGCCCAGCAAACCTTTGAGCGCCATGTTGTTGCTTTCCGTGCCTCCCGAAGTAAACACCAGTTCATCGGGACTTGCGCCACAGCCCGCCGCGATCATCATGCGCGCACGGTCAGCCAGTTTTGCGGCCTCCATGCCTTCCCGGTGAAGCGAAGCAGCATTGGCATAATGACGCAGCATCACTTCACTGACCGTTGTGGCCACTTGCGCATGGACGGGCGTGGATGCGCTATGGTCAAAATAGAGCGTCTTCATTGTCGTTCATCTCCCGAAATTGGCGCAAAGAAAAAGGACCAATGCCGTACGCGAAGGCGTCGCGCTCCGTCTTGATCCCGTAAATGCAATCCAGTCGTTAATACGTTTGACGGCTCCAGTACGATGCCGCAGCCAACACTTTGCGCAAGTAATTTTGCGTTTCGGCAGGCAACTCGTCCATTCGTGCGGCGATCTGGGCGTCCGTCGTCAAACCAAGCCGGTCAATCCGTCCCGGTCCTGCATTGTAGGCGGCCAATGCCGAAGTCACGTTTCCATCGTATTTGCGAAGCAGATAGGATAAAAACCGCGAACCCGCATCGATGTTCTGGGCCGGATCGAACGCATCCGTCACGCCCAACCCCCGGGCGGTCACATCCATCAACTGCATCAAGCCTTTGGCACCTGCACGGGATACGGCTTTCGGGTCGAAGCCGGACTCTGTCTGGATGACGCCTTTGATCAGGGCGGGATCGAGACCGTATCGTGCTGCCGCGGCGTGGATGAGATGATCAAAAGCAAAGCTGCCTTCGGCATGGTCCTGCGGCGGATCAAACGGTGCCGCAGTCCCTCCAATCCGTCCCATGCGCAATAGCGGATGGGGTTCGGTGCCGGCCTCGGCACGGTCTGCCTGCAACAGGCTGTTCAGAAGCACACCGAACATCCCCCCATTCCCGCTGGCGGAGGAAGATGCCGGGACTGTCGGATCGGTGTTCTGGATCCATTGTGACAACAGGATTTGCTTGATGACTCGCGGGTCGGCGGATGAAACGTTCAATGCCATCGCTCCTATGCTAGGTCGCGTGAATCTTACGCCCCCATTTTACAACAACTTTTCCGCTTCGGCCAGTCCCGTCCATGTCCTGCTATGTCGAGATTGGCGAATTTTCCCTGGACTTGTTTTGCAATCGACGCTGGGTCAGATATTCGCTTTCATAATAGGACAGTTCCTCGCGCAACGCTTCGAAATATTTGGAGATGTTCAAGATCACGTCGCGCACCACACGGATCGGCTTCATCCGGAACCGGATGGCATCCTGGCCGGTGTACGCATATCTTCCGTCTTCGGAGTAACATTCATTTTTCGGATAGAAAAAGGCATTCACGCAATGATGGTACACTTCGTAAAGGGCTCGTTCCGTCTGGTCGATATCCAGGTTTGGCCTTCTCAGCAGCGTACCCAGCTTTTCGTAGGATACTTCCGAAAAAACGAGCAAGTGACGCAAATCGGACAGCAATCCCCGATAAAAATGCAATGTGTCTTCGCTGGGGTCCGGGGCGAGTTCCGGCAACGCGTGTCCGTTCAGAAACTGTTCCAGTTCCTGAATTGCCGACTTCAGTTTTTCCCGGCTGGATTCAGCGAGTCCCTTAATGTTGGCTGGCATGGTGGTTCCCCTTTCCTCTCAACGCCAAACTTGCTTCCTGTAGCTAAACGACATCACAAGTGGCAATCGCAATCGCCAAATCTCCATCATCGTATCACAAATTTGAACGGAACGGTACTGCCCCGGAAACAGAACCAAGTATATTTTTGATTCAACCCCCTCATGCTAATCAAAGCACGTTTTCGTACCCTGAAGAGGAGGTGCGCGACATGCGCAAGCCCACCTGGTTCCAGGCGCTGATGGCAGGTGCCCTGGCGGTGTTCCTGACTGTCGCGGGGTGTCAGTCCGCCAACCGATCCGCGACTCCGGCGCCGTCCTCCGCCGTTTCCGAAAAACGTTACAAAGAACGGACCGTGCGCCAGGACGCGGAAGCGACCGAGCAACTGGGACGACAGCAAAGCATCCAGGATGCGCGATCATTTGTCCGCAATGCGGCGACTCGCGATCCGGCAAACGTTTTGCAGCCTTTTTTGGCAGCCCACCCGGAAATCGCGGCCGCCATCTGGATACCGGGCGACGGACAACCCGCCCATGTGGAAGGCAAGGCCGACATCCTGCAAGGCAAACCGGCGGACAAACATTGCCAGGCGGCCCGGCAGGCTCTCCGTGAAGGCCGTTCCCATGCATCCGATATCTATTCCATCGACGGACATCCATATTTTATCATTGCGGAACCGGTTCAAAACACCAGGGGTAAAGGACTCATTTTGGCCGTATCCGCCATCACCGTCCAGCAAGTCGAACAGCTCCAACGCAAAAATTTGCGGCTCATTCCGTATCCGGCCGAAGGCCGTTACCGCATTGAATCGGTCAAGCCCAACACGACGAAAGACACGACCGTGCGAACAGGCGAAGACAACCAAAACGCCAGCCATTATGCCGTAGACGAAGTCGTTGTCAAATTCCGCCGTCCGCTAACAAACCGGGAATTGCTGCAAATCCGCAAGGAGCTGGATATGACGGTCGTCCGCCAGATCCGGCAGACGTATCTGTTCCGTTCCAAAAAGCATCGGGCCGAAACATTGATAGCATACTTCAAGAAATGGAATCCGGTCTACGTAGAACCCCATTATCTCTATTTGACCAACGCAACCAAGCCGTTAAACGATACGGAGATGACCGGCATCATCCCGAACGACACCCTTTACTCCAAATATCAATGGAATCTGCCGCAAATTGAAACCGAACTCGGCTGGAAGTGGAACAAAGGCAGCCAGGATATGATCGTTGCGGTCATCGATACCGGTGTGCAATCCGACCACCCCGATCTGGAGGGCAGGCTTGTTCCCGGCATCAATCTGGTCGACGACAGCCAGCCGCCGGAAGACGATGTCGGGCACGGCACGCATGTCGCAGGCATCATCGCCGCACAAGTCAACAATCACGAAGGTGTCGCCGGCATGACCTGGTTTACCAAAATCATGCCGATCAAATCACTGGACAGTACCGGGGCCGGATCGACCTATGCAGTGGCGCAAGGCGTCATCTGGGCCGCAGACCATGGTGCGGATATCATCAATATGAGTCTGGGCAACTATGCAGAAGCCCAATTTCTGCATGAAGCCATCCAATACGCCCATCAAAAAGGCGTACTGATCATCGCCGCAAGCGGCAATGACAACACCGATCGTCCGGGCTATCCCGCCGCATATCCGGAAGTGCTGGCCGTGGCGGCGACAGACCCCGGAGGCGATCGGGCCGCATATTCCAATTACGGGGAATACATTGATGTTGCTGCCCCCGGCACTTCCATTGCCAGCACCTATCCGGGCAGCCAGTATGCGGCGCTGTCCGGCACGTCGATGGCCTGTCCGCATGTCGCCGCCCTGGCATCACTTGTGCGCGCGGCCAACCCGAAGCTGACCAACGAAGAAGTGATGGATGTGCTTCGCAAATCCGCCAAAGACCTTGGGGAGAAAGGCAAGGATATCTATTACGGATACGGGCAAATCGATGTGCGCAACGCACTGGAAATGGCCGTCGGCACATCGGACAGCCGGGTGCCGAATTTGCAGTCGCTCTTCCTGCGCCTGGGCAAGGCACTCAGGCAGTTGGCCGACAAAACCGCCACCTAATTGCTTCCGCCCCGTGGTGTCCGAACGGCGAAAGATGTCGCCGATCGGACACTTTTTTTTCATGAAATTTTAATCTTCAAACACTACAATGGTATTGAGTGGATAATGATGCCCGAACTGTGGTCGGCATGACAAAGGAGCGAAAACGTGGATAAAGCAAAGAACAAAAAACAAATGCGGCAACAACGCCAGCTTCAGCTGGAGCGAAAAAAGAAAGCAACGCGAATTGTCGTATGGTCACTGTCGATCTGTTTTGTCGCCTTGATCGTGCTGCTCGCCATTTTTTGGCCCAAACCGAAACCGCTTGCCTTCGACTATGGCCAAATGCCGACACTCGGCTCACCGGATGCCCCGGTCAAGCTGGTGGAGTTCGGCGATTACAAATGTCCGGCATGCGCCTATTTTGCGACGAATATTTTGAGCAAGCTCAAATCGGAATATATCGAAACCGGCAAAGTTTCGATTTCGTACCAGAACTTCACCATCATTTATGAAGACTCCTATACGGCGGCTTTGGCCGGAACAGCCATCTATCACCAAAGCAATGAAGAGTTCTGGAAATTTAACGAAGCCTTGTTCTACAATCAGCAAGCCGACGAGTATCGCGTATGGGCAACTCCCGATTTTCTGGTCAACCTGGCCAGGGAGACAGGTCTCAACCTCGATTTTGACAAGTTGAAGCAAGATATTGAACAAGGGACCTATGCGTCAGAAGTGGATAGCCAAAACAGTTTCGCACGGAAAAACAAATTTACCGGTACGCCGACCCTGCTCCTGAATGGAAAAAAACTGGACGCCAGCATCACGCTGGATTACGACAAGCTGAAAGCGGAGATTGACAAGGCGTTGGCGGAAGCCGGGGCATAAGGAGACCGAACATGCGAAAATGGATACGTATGTACGGCATCTTGTTTGCCTTCATTGTTTCGCTCGTCGCAACCGGCGGCAGTCTGTTTCTCAGCGAAGTGCTGGGGTTCATTCCCTGTTCCCTCTGCTGGTACCAGCGGATCATGATGTATCCGCTCGTATTGCTGCTCGGCCGGGCCGCCATTCTCGACGATCGGAAAATCGCAGGCTATGCGTTGCCGCTTAGCATCATCGGCGGTTTGATCTCCACCTATCATTATGCCAAACAAAAAATTCCGGGCTTCAACGAATTTGCACCCTGCAATGTCGGCATTCCCTGCAATACAGATTACCTGGACTGGTTCGGTTTTATCACCATACCGTTTCTGGCGCTGGTGGCATTCATCATGATTACCTGCTTCCTGCTGATGAGCCGCAAAAGCGCTTGAAAAACGACAAACCCGCATCTGCATGACGTGATGCGGGTTTGTCGTTACAATCGGAAAGCTTGCCATAAGCCGGGTTCTGTACTTCACGTGGTCAGAACGGAATGCCGGCCGGCATCCCTCCCACGAATCGAAGCGACAATCATCTTTCTAGGCCGTCCATTGCTGAACGGCTCAAGCGACCAACCCAACGCACCCCGGGCCAGGGCTTGGCTTTTGGCCAAACGGCAAAAGCCTGCGTTCTCTTAGGTCTTGCTCCGGATGGGGTTTACCAGGAACAGGGTCGCCCGTGTTCCTCGTGGTCTCTTACACCACGGTTCCACCCTTGCCTGTGCCGCAGTGCGGCCATCGGCGGTCCATTTCTGTGGCACTATCCTTCGGCTCGCGCCGACTGGACGTTATCCAGCATCCTGCCCTGTGGAGCCCGGACTTTCCTCCCGCAGCTTGCGCTGCCAGCGATTGTCTGTCAAACTTTCCGGTCTGTACCCCTCATTATATCGCCATTTGGCACGCAAAACAACGGCAATGGCTGGAACAGCTTCAACGCAAGCGGAACGGCTCCGTGTTGACTTGCGAAGCCACGACCTCCGTCGAATAGCCTTTTTCGGCCAACTGCTGCTGCAGCCATTCGGCCACTTTCCCCTTCATGATCTTTTCCGCATTGTGGCCCGGATCGACCAGACAGATGCCGGCCGCCTCCGCATCTTGCGCGGTATGGTAATCGATGTCACCTGTCACGAGGACGTCGGCGCCCGCCCGAATCGCATGATGCACGAATCGCGAACCTGAACCTCCCAGCACAGCCACTTTGCGAATCCGTTTATCGCCGGGTCCCACCACGCGCACAAACGGAACGTCAAATGCCCGCTTCACCCGTTCCGCAAATTCGTCCAGGCTTTCCTCCAGGGCCAACTTGCCGACGCGCCCCAAACCGAATGTGCGACCTTTCAAATCCATCGGATAGACGTCGTAAGCGACTTCCTCGTAGGGATGTGCTTTCATCATGGCGGCAACGACCGCTTTCAGCGCGCTTTGGGGCACCACGGTTTCAATTCTGACTTCGGTCACCGTTTCCAATTTGCCTTGCCGGCCAATATAGGGATCGCTGCCTTCCCGCGGCAAAAACGTGCCGGTTCCTTCGATGTTGAAACTGCAATGGCTGTAATTGCCGATCCACCCTGCGCCCGCGGCAAACATCGCATTGCGGACGGCCGTCTGGTGGTCGACCGGCACGAATACGACCAGTTTGTACAATTTGTCGGTATGCGCTTCCCGCAACACGGTGCGATCCTCTTGCGACAGGGAAAGCGCATCCGCCATCCAGTCGTTCATGCCGCCTTCGGCAGAATCCAGATTGGTATGCGCGACATAAACCGCAATATCCCTTCTTAACAATTCCGCAGCCAGCGCACCGGCAGGCGTATCTGTCTGCAAATGGGCAAGCGGTCGGTAGATGACCGCATGATGGGCAATGATCAGTTCAGCCCCCATTGAGACCGCTTCGGCAACCACTTGCTGCGTAACATCTAGCGCAATCAGGACTTTGGAAACCGGTTTGCGGATCGAGCCGACCTGCAATCCGATTTTGTCATCCGGTTCTGCAAAATGTTTGGGCGCCAGGCGCTCCATTAATTGAATGACGGTTTCTCCTCTGGCAAGCATGCAAGTACCTCCCGAATTTCCGATACGGCAGATTCCCAATATTGGCGCTTCTCATCCCGGTCGGGAGCGGATGATTGGCCGATCTGCCGGGCAATGCGTTCCCGTTTGGCCATTTCCTGCTCCCATTTGCGCCGGAATACCGCTCCCCCCTGCCGAATGAGCAGAGGCCCCATTTCCAGCAGCAGCGAAACCGGAACCGATGCCCGGCAAGGAGCAAGCAATTGCTCGTCATAAAGCCACGCATTGCGCTGCGTCGCTTCTTGCGGGTCGGTTGCACGCACCGCCTTGAGCAGGGTATAGATGACGCCCTCATCCTCCAGCAAACGTTCCTGTTCGAGTATAAATCCGTTATCTTTCAACCACAAGCGTACCGCGTCTTCGGCAACGTGCGGCGACAACACCAGTGTATGGACCCCTGTCAGCCGCTGCTCCATGGCCGCGGCGGACAGCAGCCTGACCATCAGGCCGCCGCCCATGCCGGCAATGCATACCGTATCCACTTCACCCGGTTCCAGCACGGAGAGTCCGTCCCCCTGGCGGACGCTGACGCGATCTGCCAGACCGGCTGCCGCCACTTGCCGCCGAGCCGCCTCGACGGGGCCTGCATGAAGATCACCCGCGACGGCGAAGCGAACTTTGCCGCTGCCTGCCAGATAGACGGGAAGGAGCGCGTGATCCGTACCGATGTCCGCAAAACGCGCCCCTTCCGGCACCCATTCGGAAAGCGCGGCCAGACGGCGCGACAGCTTCACGACGGAACCGTTGCCATATTGCCCATTGACCTGATTCATCGAACAACCCATTCCATCCATTGTTTACGGAGCCGGTACAGCACGACTCCCAACAATACAATTTTTCCCACAAAACCGGCTTGCAACCATACGGGATCGATATTCGACAGTGCACCATGCAGTTCCGGCATCATCCAGACGATCAGGCCGATCGTAAACATCACGGCCCCCACCGATTGGAAACGGACATGCAAAAACCAGGAAAGCCAGATGAACAGCAATGCGGCAGGAATCCAGAACAGCTGCGTTTCTGCCCATGTCGGATCGGGAATGCGGACAAGCAGCAGCCGGGCATACAAGGCCACAATCGCCAGCCAGCCAAACCAGTGAATCAGAGCCATCCTGACAATGATGCCGCAGGAAATGCACATGACCGCACAGATGGCCAGCAAGACCGTCGGACCGATGCCGCTGGTCCATCCATGCAGCTCCAGTATGACCACGCCGGCGCCAAACATAAACAGCATGCCGGCTGCCATGGAGAACAGGGCCTTGGCGGGCTGGTTTTCCCGCCAGATGCCGCCCATGGCCACAAATGCCGTCGTCGCTAGCCCCACAACCGCAATTTGCAATGCCAGCGGAAAAGCGCTAAAATGAAAAAAGACAGCACATATGCAGGAAAAAATTCCAAAATAAAGAAACCACTTTTTCCAGGAAGCCTGCCCGATTTTCCGGACTACCGCTTCCACCGTACCTTTGGGCCGGTCTTCCAAATCATCGAGATACAAGTTTTGCAAAAAATAGCAGTAATGCTCCGGCAACAGCTTGCTTCTGCGCCAGGCTTCAATTTCATTGACGATAAATTTGCGTTTTTCTTCATTGGCGTCGGCTGACATCGGCATTCCTCCCGACTGGAACAAGAGAAAAGGCCTTCGAGCCTCAAGGGCGGAAGGCCTCGATATCTCTTATATCGACTTATTCCAGAAAATCTTTCAGCCGTTTGCTCCTGCTCGGGTGACGGAGTTTGCGCAACGCCTTGGCTTCGATCTGCCGGATGCGCTCACGGGTGACGCCAAACACTTTGCCGACTTCTTCAAGCGTCCGCGTCCGGCCATCATCCAGGCCGAAGCGGAGCCGAAGCACGTTTTCTTCCCGTTCGGTCAGCGTGTCCAGCACATCTTCCAGCTGTTCCTTGAGCAATTCGTATGCCGCTGCGTCTGCAGGCGCCAGCGCTTCCTGATCTTCGATGAAATCGCCCAGATGCGAATCGTCTTCTTCGCCGATCGGCGTTTCGAGCGATACGGGCTCTTGCGCGATTTTCATGATTTCCCTGACTTTGTCGACGCTGAGCTCCATCTGCTCGGCGATTTCCTCGGGCGTCGGTTCCCGGCCGAGTTCCTGCAGCAGTTGCCTGGAGACGCGGATCAATTTGTTGATCGTTTCGACCATGTGAACGGGAATACGAATCGTTCTCGCCTGATCGGCAATGGCCCGCGTAATCGCCTGGCGAATCCACCAGGTGGCATAGGTACTGAATTTGAAGCCTTTCATGTGATCGAATTTCTCGACCGCCTTGAGCAGCCCCATGTTGCCTTCCTGAATCAGGTCCAGGAACAGCATGCCGCGGCCGACGTAGCGTTTGGCGATGCTGACCACAAGCCGGAGATTCGCTTCCGCCAGACGCTTTTTGGCTTCTTCCGCTTCAGCGCCGCCGTTTTCGATCTTTTTGGCCAGTTCCACTTCATCGTCCGCCCCAAGGAGCGGCACGCGACCGATTTCCTTCAGGTACATCCGGACCGGATCGTTGATCTTGATTCCCGGAGGCAGCGACAAATCGTCGTCAAAATGAAAATCATCGTGGTCATCCTCTTCTCCATGCGGAACCTGATCGTCATGATCGTTGACAATCTCGATGCCCTGATCGGCCAGTTGCTCAAAAAAATCGTCAATTTGATCAGGGTCCTGCTCGAATGGAGACAGTTTTTCCATGATGTCTTTATACGTCAACGAAGATTTCTTCTTGCCCAGTTCCAGCAGTTGCGCCTTCACCTGTTCAAGCGTTAATTCTGTCTCAATCCCCGTATGTTGATCGTTTGCCATTTCCGACTCCCTCCTCCCTAGAAACCGCCCGGGCGTTGCAACTCCTTGCGTTTTTTTTCCAGGGATTTTTTCTGTTCCAAAATTTGCGCAGCGCGCAACACGTCTCCTTCTCTGGCTGCATGAAGCGACGCTTCCATGCACCGTTCGATTTCCCGGTCCACGGAAACCAAGCTGACCGTGCGAATGCAATCTTCCAGTTCCCGTTCGCCGAACGGGACATCCATCAGGGCTATGGCACTTGCGATTCGCTCCAGACGGTCATCCTGCAAATAAGCGATGAATCGCCCAACATCGGGTTCATTTCCTTCCGCATAATAAGCATATAGGTAAGCGGCAATCGCCGCATGGTTTTCCGCATGGAAGTCGTCTCCCAATCTTTCCTGGACAATGGCCGCCGTATCGGCATCCTGCATCATCCAGCACAACAGTTGGCGCTCGGCAGTCACGTAAGTCGGAGGAATGTTCGGAAGACTGGCGGAAGCTCGCTTGTCATTCCATACATTATTCCACGTTCCGCCAGGAATATCCCCTGTCTTGCCTTTTTTCTCACGCATCCGGATATCATGGGCTTCCTGCTTCAGCGTTTCCAGGGAAACGCCGAATTCCAGCGCCAGATCCTTGAGCAGCAATTCCCGTTCCGTCGGGGAATCCCGGGATGCGACAAGACGCACCGCCTCGCGCAAGTATCGGATTTTCCCATCTTCTTCTGAGAGTATATGGGATTTCCTTAAATATATAAGTTGAAATTTGATGGCCGATACGGCATTGTCAATGCATTCCCTGACAAAGGATTCCGGACCGTGTACGGAAATATATTCGTCCGGGTCCATCTGTCCGGGCAACATGCCGATCCTGACCCGAAAACCGGCCGCCTCCAGCAGCGGGATGCTCTTGTGTGCGGCGGCGCGACCGGCGTCATCGCCATCGTAGCAAACGATCACTTCTTCCGCGAACCGTCTCAGCATGGAGGCATGCTCAGCCGTTAACGCTGTACCCATCGTGGCCACGCCGTTATGTACACCTGCCGACCAAGCCTTGATGCAATCCACGTAACCTTCAAACAACACGACTTGCCGGGATTTCCGGATGCTCGGACGGGCCTGGTGCAACCGGTATAACGTGCGGCTCTTGCTGAAAAGCATCGATTCGGGAGAGTTCAGGTATTTGGGTTGTCCATCCGAAAGCAGCCGACCGGCAAAGGCAACAATCCGGCCTGCGCCATCTTCGATCGGGAACATGATCCGGTCGCGAAACCGATCGGCATATTCGCCGTTTTCCTGCCTGCGCAGCAAACCGCCCCGTTCCATTTCCGCAAGGTCAAATCCTTGCCGCTGCAATGCCTGCACCAGCGTATCCCGCCGCGGGGGCGCATAGCCGATGACAAATGATTCGATCATCTTGTCCGTAAATCCGCGGGTACGCAGGTAATCCATGGCAGCGATGCCTGCATCCGTGTTGCGCAATACATAATGGTAAAGTCTGGCGGAATAGGCGTACGCTTCATAAAGCCGATCACGCGCTTGCTGTTGCGGTGACGGCGAATGCCGCCCAGCCGGTTCCCAATCCGCAGAAATGCCCAGCTCCCCGGCCAGTCTTCTGACCGCTTCGGGGAACGTTTCCCCCTCCATCTCCATGACAAATTTGATCACATTGCCGCCTTTGCCGCAGCCATAGCAATGAAAGATCTGCTTCTCCGGCGTTACGGTAAAAGAAGGGGTTTTCTCCGAATGGAACGGACAGAGTCCCTTGAGGTATTTGCCATGCTTCGACAAATGCACATACTTGCCCACGATTTCGGCAATATCGAGCCGCCGAAGCACCTCATCGATGACATGCTGGGGGATCATGCCGGCATTCATGCAAAGACCACCTTATCTTGACGCACGTAATACAATTCGCTAAAGGATACAATTTTCCTGCATCCTTTGCAAAAGTGAAGTCAAATTTTGCAGAAATCTGCTTCTGTCCGCGTCCGAAAAAGCGTGGGGCCCCTTTGTTCTCGCGCCGCTTCGCCGAAGCTTGGCCGACTGGTGCCGTTGCGCCAGCAGCAGATCGATATCCGTCTCCCGTATCCTGTCGCCGCGGGGCGTCAGCACGGCTGCTCCCCTTGACAATCCGAGCGCAGCCAATCCATAATCTCCAGTAACCAGAATATCGTTGGCCGTCAGCAAATTGGCGATATACATGTCGGTTGATTGACTGCCTGCGTCAACGGTTGCGACCTGGATCCGATCCCCGGGCAGAAGCTCATGCTTGTAACTCGACACCATCAACGCTGTCGCCCCGCACGAGCGAACCGCCTGCGCAATTTCGGCTTTGACCGGACAGGCATCCCCATCCACAACGACACGATACCGGTTCCCCACAACGCATATCACCATCCTGTCCAAATTTAGCCGTACTATTATATACGTCAACAAGCGCCGAAATCCTTCCAATTGAAAGCAGCAATTTTGCATCGCGCATATTTGTCGAATATTTGTCGAAATTTGTTGAATAAATACGATTCTTTTTCAAATATTGACATGTTCATTTATTGTTCAGTATCTTGTGATATATGTAATTTATATGCTAAATGATATGCATGCCGAATGCGATTCCGCTTCGATGCTCCACTTGTTCTGCACCGAACCAGGAGGTGGATCAACCAAATGAAAATCATTTTACTTTCTGGTGGCGCGGGCAAACGGCTCTGGCCGCTTTCCAATGACCTTCTTCCCAAGCAATTTATGAAAGTGCTCGGCAACAAGTTTGGTGAATCCATCTCCATGCTGCAAAAAACGTGGCATGTGCTGGCAGAAAAATTTGGTCCTGAAAACCTGTTTGTCGCCGGAAACCGGCTGCATGAGCTCATGCTGCGCGAACAACTTGGCCCCGATGCGAGCCTGATTTTCGAACCCAGCCAGCGGGACACCTTTCCGGCGATTGCACTGGCCACTTCCTATCTGCATGCCGAAGCAGGCGCAAGTTTGGATGAAACCATTGTTACCTTGCCGGTGGACACTTATACCGATCCGTCCTTTTATGATTGTTTGCACCAGCTGGATGCGATCATCCAGCAGGATGCGGCACCGCTGGCGTTGATCGGCATCAGGCCCCGGTACGCGGCGGAAAAATTCGGATACCTGCTGCCTGCCAAACAGAAGGCGGACTTGCCGTTTGGCCTCGTCCAAAGCTTTGTCGAAAAACCCGACATCACGACGGCCATGAAATTGGTCGGGCAAGGCGCCCTGTGGAATGGCGGCGTGTTTGCTTTCCGGCTGAATTACCTGAAATCGCTCGTGACCCGAATGAATTTCCCATGGTCCTATCCCGAATTGTATGCCCATTATGAATCGATGCCGCGGATCAGCTTCGATTATATGGTCGTCGAACCCGAGAAACAGATGGCCTTTGTCCCCTACGACGGTGAATGGACGGACCTGGGCACCTGGAGCGAAATGGTGCGCATTTTGGGGCACAACACATGTGAAAAAGTAATCAAGGATGAGCATTCCCAAGATACTTACGTCATCAACCAGTTGGGCATTCCGATCATCATTGCCGGGATTTCTCATGCGGTCATCGCGGCCGGACCAGACGGCATCCTGATCAGTGACAAAAACGTCACGCACCAGATCAAACCGCTGGTTGAACGTGTACAACTACAAAATTGAAAGGAAGTAAAATGAACAATTTGCGATCGGGAAGATATTTTGGAAATTTATCCCTTCAAATATTTTCGTTTGTTCTGCTTTTGGTATACGTGTACCTGACTTACTTGGCAGAACCGTTCAATGTATACGGAGCCATCATAGCGATCGCCTTGTTCGCCATTGGCTATTTTCGGCCTGTACACGAATCATTGATTGCTTCTTTGATCGTCTTGTCGGTTTACGGCTTGTGGACCCTCTACCGGTTCTGGTTTGCTTCGCCCGCATTCGAAATCGGCTGGAATGAGCTCATCTGGCTGCTCCTGTTTCCCTATTTTGCGTTGGCGGGCGGCATCAACAATCGCGACGGATCTGCCGTTGCCGATCCGCTGGCATTTCTGTATCCGCATCAACATCATGAATGGGCTTCGTCTGACGCCATGCTTGTGGTGGATGAGCGGTTTTCTTTTTTGAGCAGCACCGCATTCCTGTATCAGTTGGAAGAAGAAGTGCTTCGGGCATTGCGGGAAAAACGGGGATTTCATTTGCTGCTTGTGCAGGTTGTCAACCTGGATAAAGTGAGCCGGTATGTCGGTCGCCAGCACGCGGAAGTATTGCTCAATCTTGTTGCCGAACATTTGCAGCAGCATTGCAGCGGGCCCAAGGCGCAAGTCGGCAATCAGGTGCTGGGCGGCATCATTCCCGGTGACGAACTCCAGATTGCGGAATCCGTCCAGCGCAAAATGGAAGACCAATTTTACGAATTGATGCATACCCGCCCGCGGAGGGAAACGCAAATGAAACTGAAGCTGAGATTCGGCCTTGCCACCTGTCCTTCTGACGGCATTGAAGCGGACGCGCTCCTGGACAAAGCCAAGCACGAATTGCTCTGGGGACGCATGCAATCGAAGGAGGACGAATTCCGGTGAACAAAAAATGGATAGCCATCTTGCTAATCGCCATGTTCGTCTGGTCCTTCTTGCCCGGACATATGGCCTTTGCGGAATCGACAGATTCGCCCGCTTCCGGAGATGCCGACAAACGGGACATCTTTTTTGACGAACGCGTCTTTCGGGGGACCGGAGGCAAACAGGACGCCTATTTTGAAATCGGCAAAGGTTTGAAAATGTTGCCCGGTTCATCGCTCAATCTGTATATTTCCCATTCCGAAACCTTGCTGCCGAAATATTCGACACTGACCATTTTAATTGATGATGTGCCTTTTGCCAGTACGGCGCTGGATGAATCCAACCAGAAAGAAACGTTGTGGAACATCGACATTTCGTCGCTGAACCTGTCGCCCGGCTACCACAAAATTACGTTCTGGGCCCAACTCAAAACGACTTCGCTTATATGTGAAGATCCGCAAAATATTTCATCCTGGCTGATCGTGCACAGAAAAAGCAAGGTGCATCTGCTCCTGGGCCCCGGCGAAGCGCAAGCGGATTTGCGCCTGTATCCCGGTCCGTTCCTGGAACGCGGTTCCACCAGTCCGATGAAAGCGGTGCTTGCCGTACCGGACCATCCGGACGATGGCGAATTGCGGGCCGCCGCACAATTGTCGCAGTTTCTGGCACGCCAGGTGCCGACAGGCAAATTGAACATTCCCGTCTATACGGAATCCGAGTTGACCGAGTCGATCCTGAACGAAAAATCGGTGATATGGGTCGGACAAGCCGGTCGCTGGCACAATTACGGCAAAACCGCAATTGAATCTTTTGTGGCCAGTCATCCCGCCGTTTCGGCCTTCGACGGGTATATCGGCGTTGCGGTTTCCCGGTGGAACGCGCAACTGGCCAGCCTGTTCCTCGACGCTGAGGGAGACCGGCTGATGAACGCGGCCCGGATATTGTCGGTCGAATCGTTGTTCAGTCAATTGCAGGGCGCTTATGCGGAAGTGCCTGAACGATTCAATGCATCGCCGTTCGATGCGTCCGCCGGTATCGGCGAACGCCGCATCGTCACCCTGGAAGAACTGGGGTACAACAATCTCGTAACGGAATATGTGCTGGAGGGGAGTTCGACGATCCAATACGTCATCCCGAATCACTGGGACTTGTCCGAAGGCGCAACTCTCCATCTGGTATACAAGCATTCCCGTTCGATTTTGTACGACAAATCGGTCATGACGGTGAAACTGAACAATGTTCCGGTACAAAGCGTCAAACTGGTGGAAGCGACCAGCAATCGCGGCATTGTCGAAATTCCGCTTGAACCGGCCATCATCGGGACAAGCCGCACGATTTCGATTGAAATCGGCTTCCAGTTTGCCAATCCGGGATGGGACCCGAACGATCCGGCCGCTTCCGCCTATTGTACGGATACGCTGCTCGGCGATTGGGCCGTCGTTGAAAATACGTCGTTTTTGTCGTTTACGCCCCATGAGCGGGAAACATTCAACCTGGATTCGCTGCCGTTCCCGTTTGTGGCCAACAAGGAATGGCAGCCGACGACCGTTGTCCTGAAAGACCGGACTGCGTCGACATTGAGTGCGACGATGACCTGGTTTGGTCTGATGGCCACGGATCTGTACGGAGCGGATATCCAATTTGCGGATGCCGCTGACGCCAATGCCGAAACACTCCGGAACCGCCACATTGTCTATGTCGGATTGTCGGATGGCGTTCCGGATGAACTGAACGGCACCACGCATGCTTTCGTGCAATTTGCCGCAAACCGTATAACATCCCGCTCCGATGTTGTTGAACTGCTGCCGGATCTGCAACGCCAATCGGCCATCTTGCAGCTAGTAGCGTCACCGTTTGGCGGCAATCGCTATTTGTTGCATCTGGCCGCCACGGACCGCGATTTGTTGTCTGCATTGGCCGATGTCATCGCGGACCCTGACAAATCCGCCCAAATTGCCGGCCGCATCATTGCCGTTGACAGCCGGCGGGAAGTGTTTGCATTTTTGGAAACGATCGATGCGCGCAAGACCGAACAGCCGACGCTTGCGCCCGAACCGGCCTGGAACAAAAAGATTCCCTACGTCCAATACATCTTTATCGGGATGTGCGTGTTCCTGCTGGCCGGCATCATCGTGCTGATCATCATTTCCCGCAAACAGCGAAGGACAAGTTGAGCATGTCTTCTTCCGGAAACAATCGGAGAACCGGCCGCAGCCAGCCGGCTGATGGCGCGGCCGCCGATCCCGTCGCCGCGATCCGGGCGCGCATCCGGATGGTGGAAAAAATGAAGCGGCAGGAAGAAGAAGCGTACCGGAAGCTCATGACGCAAAAAGAGCGATTGCGCCTACAATTGCAAACGGAGCTGGAACAAGTTCGCGCGGAGGAACGCCGGTTGCTGGAGGAGTGGAATCCGCAATGAAATCGCAGCGCAAATGGTCGCCGAAGTCCGGCAAACCGCAGACATCGTTACTGGAAGCAGAAAAACAACTTGCCCAAATCAACAGGTCGCTTCGCAAACAACGAGCCGAACAGGCTGCCGAACTGCTGCGCATCGATTGGGAAACGGAGGAACTCAAGCGCCAGCTCGCCGCGGCCCGGACACGCGTCCGCTATTTGCGGCAGGGCATTGGGCGCGAATGGGCTGCGCAGGCGGCAAACCATGCGCAACAGCAAAAAGCACAGGCAGTTCCACAGGCGACGCAGGCGACGCAGGCGGCCGCACCGACCGTTCCGGAACCCCCGCCACAACCGGCGGCGCCGCGCGCCAGACTCGGTGATCAGCTGATACGCGATGGCGTCATCACCGAAGCGCAGCTGAACATGGCGATGGAACGGCAACAGCAATTCGGCGGCCGGCTCGGCGACATTCTGATCGAGCTGGGTTTTGCAACACATGAACAATTGATCCCCTACATCATGAACCAGAAGCAAAAAAGCCGGCTTGGCGACATGCTGATCCAGATGGGCTACCTGACCCCGGCGCAACTGGAAAAGGCGTTGAACTTCCAGCGCAAAAGCGGCGGGATGCTGGGCGACATTCTGCTGAGCCTGCAATTTATCGAACCGGAACAACTGTATCGGGCAATTGCCAACCAAAACAGTATCGGGCGAGTCGGCCAGTACACTTCGTTCGATGACGAAATCAAATTGCCGGAACCCATGGCCCGGGAATATGGCGTCGTCATCATCCACAAATATACGAACCGGTACTTGGCCGCCGTCAGCGATCCGTTGACGGACGAGCGCAAACAAGAGCTGGAAGCGTATCTGAAAATGCCCATTGAGCAAGTGCTCGCCTCCAAAGGCGAGATGGAACTGTTCTGGGCACAGGCTTACGGCAACGAAATGCTGGAGGAAAGCACATCGAAACTGGCGGTGGAGCAACCGCACAATTCTGCCAGCACCACGTTTACCCGTCCGCAATTGGTTTGGTTCGGCATCATTGCCTTCATCATCTTCATCGGGCTGATCGGGGATACCTTCATGACCCTGATTGCCCTGAACGTATTGGTCCAGACTTTTTATTTCTTCATGACGCTGTTCAAGTTTCTCATCATTCTGTACGGTTCGAGCAGCGGCGCCCAATATCGCTTCTCTCCCGAAGAAATCAGCCAGATCGATGAACGGGATTTGCCCGTCTATACGATTTTGGTGCCCATGTACAAGGAGAGCGAGGTTATGCCGCAACTGATCAAAAATCTGGAGCGGCTGGATTATCCGAAAGCAAAACTCGACGTGCGGCTGCTGATCGAGAATGACGATGTGGAAGCGCAGGAATTGCTGAAAAATATGAAACTGCCTTCCTATTACAGCGTGTTGGTCGTGCCCGATTCCCTGCCCAAAACGAAGCCAAAGGCATGCAACTACGGATTGATTCGCGCGCGGGGCGAATACGTCGTCATTTTCGATGCGGAAGACCGCCCCGACCCGGATCAACTCAAAAAAGTATATCTCACGTTCAAGGCCTGTCCCGAAAATACGGCTTGCGTGCAGGCCAAACTGAATTATTTCAACAGTGAACAAAATGTGCTCACGCGCTGGTTCACCCAGGAATACAGCATGTGGTTTGAATTGCTGCTTCCCGGGATCATGCGCCTGGACATTCCGATTCCGCTCGGCGGAACGTCCAATCATTTCAAGACATCGGTGCTGAAGGAACTGAACGCCTGGGACCCGTACAACGTGACAGAAGACGCGGATCTTGGCATCCGGCTGTACAAGGAAGGCTACAAAACGGCCATCGTCGACTCCCGCACGTGGGAAGAAGCCAACAGCCGGTTCGGCAACTGGATACGCCAACGTTCGCGCTGGATCAAGGGCTACATGCAAACATGGCTCGTGCACATGCGGCATCCGGTCCGGCTGTGGAAAGACATCGGCACCAAAGGGTTTTTGGGCTTCCAGGTGATGGTGCTGGCCACGCCGGTCATTCCTTTGCTCAATCCGCTGTTCTGGCTCATGGTAATCCTGTGGTTCGGCTGGGAGCTTGATGTCATTGCGCAGCTGTTCCCCGGCCTGATTTACTATTTGGCTTCATTCGAACTATTGCTCGGCAATTTCTTTTTTGTCTACAGCAACATCGCAGGGGTGTACTGGATCATTAGCGACCTGGAGAAAAAACAGGAAAAATGGATTCCGCACCGCCTGGTCAAATATGCACTGATTTCTCCCCTGTATTGGGTGATGATGACTATCGCTTCGTACAAAGCCGCATGGCAATTGATTACCAAGCCTTTTTACTGGGAGAAAACGACGCACGGCCTGGATCAAACACACAACAAACAGGATGCCGCCTCTTCAAACCACCAGCATTCGGCCTGACAATCAGGGAAAGGAGCCGTCATGCGCAGCAACAGATCTGCCTGGTTCATCTTTGTCGTTGTTCTCATGGCGGAAGTGGCATTCGGCTACTATGTCGCCCTGCAACTTGGATATGTGGTCGGCGATGCGATCAGCCGCGTCGCCAACTCTTTTTTTGCCTTGTTCAGCCGTGACCCGCATCTGGCGGCGATCGGATTCATCTGGAATCCCCTGCCCAGCCTGCTCAATCTGCCGTTGCTGCTGGTCTGGCCATTTTGGAAACCCATCGCCTCCTACGGCCTCGCAGGGATTACCCAATCTGCCATTTTTGCGGCACTCAGCGCTGTCACGCTGTTTGTCAGCCTGCGCAAATTTGGCTTGCCGGCCTGGGCGCAATGGTTGTTTGTCCTGTTGTTTGCATCCAATCCGTTTATTTTCTGGTATGGCGCCAACGGCATGAGCGAATCGGTATTCGGATGGTTTCTCATGCTCGTCATGGTGCAATGGACCATCTGGCTGTCCAAACTGAACAGCACCCGACCGCTGATCCTGGCCGCCCTGGGGTTGGCCATGGCATTTCTGGTCCGGTATGAAGCAGTCGCTTTCTCCGCGGGCGTCGGTGTCGCTACCTTGCTCTACCTGCTGGCGATGCGCACGAAGTATCCCAAAATCGAAAGCACATTGCTCGTGTTGTTTCTGCCGGTCGGATTTGCGGTCCTCGTCTGGGTCGGGTTGAACTTCACGATCATGGATGACCCGCTCTATTTTTTGCGTTCGACCTATTCCAACATGGAACAGGTCAACAACGCCGCGAGCAATGGCGCTTCAGCCGTCATGCACAAATGGTGGCCAACGCTGTTTTTTGTATGGGAGCGCTCTGCCGTATTCATGATTCCGCTCGGCGTCATTTTGCTTTTCCGCATCCTGCGCCGGGAATTGCTGCGGTTTGATACGCTTGGCCTGCTGGCGATGGCCCTGTCGATTCCGGCCATGCAGGTCGTCATGGTCTATCAGGGAAGTTCCTTCGGATGGCTGCGTTTTTTTTGCTATCCGTATCTTGTTGCGGTGGCCTGGCTTCCCTATGAATGGTCGCGCATGAAAGGAACGCGGATCGTCAAATGGTTCACGCCGGTGATGGCGATCGCCCTCGTCGCCGTTTCCTGGCAGCTCATCAGCGTCATGAACAATCCCCGGCTCGCGCCGGACGAATACAATGCGCTGCATTACAACATCAGTGATATCCTGGCCGCCTCCGAACTGGCCAGGGATGTCGCTCAAAGGCTCGATGCGGACGTCCTGTCCCGGGAGGATGCGCCCACCATCCTGACCGATTCGTTCAATGCCTATGAAATCATGGTCAACAGCAACTATCCGGGGCAGTTCATCAACTCGACGGACCGGGATTTCGAAGTCATTCTGCAAGATCCGCCCCATTACGGCGTGTCCTATATTTTGGTTCCTTCTCCTGAAGATTTCGGCTCCTTCAATGCCGTCAACCGGGCCTATCCCGAACTGTACAACCGGGGTGCCGATTGGGCCGTACTGGAACGCGTCTATCCGGGGGACTGGAAGTTGTTCCGTGTGCTGCCCAAATCGTCCGGACGCAATGCAAGCACAATGCCATCCACCTGAAAGGAGTGATTTCGCTTGAAGCCACAGACAGTGATCCCATCGATGGAACAACAGCACTCCGCCTTATGGCTCAGTTTGATCAAGGCGTTGCGTCCCAAACAATGGACCAAAAATTTCCTCGTGTTTGCTTCGGCCATGTTTGCGGGTACGCTGCTCCAGGCTTCGACATTCGTTCAGGCGCTTGTCGCATTTGCCGCCTTTTCACTCATGTCCAGCGCCATTTATGTGCTGAATGACCTGCGAGACCGGGAGCAGGACCGTCTTCATCCGGACAAGCGCCTGAGGCCGATTGCCTCCGGTGCCGTTACCGCCCCGCAAGCCATCATGCTTGGCGTAATTGCTTTTGCAGGTGCACTCGCATTGGGCGCCACTGTCAACAAAATGCTGCTGGTCATTCTCTTGGTCTATTTTGTGTCCAATCTGCTGTACAGTTTCTATCTGAAACACGTCGTGATTCTGGATGTCATGCTGATTGCCTGGGGATTTGTATTGCGCGCGGTCGCTGGCGCCGTCGCCGTCGACGGGAAGCTGACAAGCTGGTTTCTGCTCTGTACGATGGCCCTGTCCCTGTTTTTGGCGCTCGGCAAGCGGCGGCACGAATTCCGATTGTTCGAACATGATCCGGGCGGCCGCCGAAAAGTGCTGGACGACTACTCGACCAAACTGCTGGACCAGCTGATGGTCATGGCGACCAGCCTCGTCATCATGTTCTATTCGATGTACGCGGCGACGGAAGACGGGAGAATGATGTTTACGGTGCCGTTTGTCCTCTACGGCATTTTCCGTTATTATTATCTGATCCATATGAGAAACAGCGGCGGCAAGCCTGAAGATGTCCTGCTCAGCGATCGCCATATCCAGCTGACCGTGCTGCTGTTCGCCGTGGCAGTCATCATGATCAAGCAGCTATAGACGACAAAAAACAAGCGATTGTCCTGCCGCCCAAGCGGCTACAGGGACAATCGCTTGAATATGTTTTCCGGAATCAGGCGAATGACGAGCATGATCCAGCGCCAGAAAAAAGGCGTATAAACCACATGCTTCCGTTTGCGGATCGCCTTCACGATGTCGCCCGCCACCTTGTCGGGTTTGGCCACCAGAAACATGCCTTCCTTCCCGTACGTCATCTTCGTGTCCACAAATCCCGGTTTGACCGTAATGACTGCAACCTCCGCACGCGCCAGACGATTGCGCAAACCTTGCAAAAACAGCGACAATGCGCCTTTGGCCGCACCGTAAATATAATTGCTTTGCCGTCCACGATCGCCTGCAACCGATGAAATGGCACAGATGAAGCCCTGGCGTTTCGTTTCCAGATAATCAGCCGCCAGATGCAGGATGGACACACATGACGAAAAATTGACATCAATCATTTCCCGCGCGATGCCAAAATCCGCTTCGGCCTTTTTCTGGTCGGCCATATAGCCGTAACATAAAATGACGCCGTCCAGACCGTCCAACTGCCGCACCGCTTCTGCAAAAAAGGCGGCATGCGATGCCACATCTGTGGCCTCGAACGGAAGGCTTACATGCTGCCCGCCGTATCGGACCTTCAGATCGGCCGCCAGACGCTCTACCTCCTGCACCGACCTGCCCGCCAGCACCAACCGGGAGCCTTCCTTTGCCAGCCGGTGCGCGACCGCCCTGGCAATGTCCGATGTGGCTCCGATGATCAGCACATTTTTCATTTCAACCCTCCACAAGGTTCAATCTTCTGGCCATAGAAGAAGAAAATCGCTGCTCGGGATCCCACTTGCGAATGATTTGCCTGAATTGTTTCGCCCTTGGGTACATCGTTTCAAAATGTGCCGGTGTCAGCGTCGCATCCTTGGCCAGATAGACCCGGCCCCGATGCCGGATCACCAGCTCGTCCAATTCGGATACAAAAGCAAGCAAGGTGTCATCAAAGGGAATATCGAGTGCAAGCGTGAAGCCTTTTTGCGGAAACGACAGCAGTCCTTCTCCTTCCTCTCCCGAGCTTTTCAGCACGGCCAAAAAAGAAGAACGGTTCGCATCGCTCAATTTTTCCAGCATTTCCGTCAGTCCCGCCTGGCAGGTTTCCGGTGGAAAAACGGCCTGATATTGCAGAAAACCGCGTTTGCCGTACATTCTGTTCCATTGGCCGATCGAATCCAGCGGATAAAAGAAGCTATCGTAACCGACAATTTTCCGTGCGTCCCTGGGATGGATGTAATAATAGAGCTGATTAAACACCTTGATCGTGAACGGATTCAGTACAAATGACGGAAAATCGAACGGAATGGCCGCCTTCGTGCCATGCCGGACGGCCAGCGGCTGGCGGATTCGTCGCACCTGTTCGGCTGTCGCATGGTTGCCGCGCATCAATACGCACCGTCCCAGGGCGCTTCCCTTGGCCAGACAGTCGATCCAGGCGACCGAATATTGGTATGCCCCGTCGGATTCGCGAAACAGCCGCAAAGCTTCGTCCAGATTGGCAGCCCGCTGATAATGGACATCAAAATAGGCAGTTTCGATCCGGATCATCCGGAAGCGGACCGTCAGCATGATGCCGGTCAGCCCCAATCCGCCGACGGTTGCCCAAAACAGATCCGGATGGTTCGTCCGCGAACAGGTCACGACTTCCCCGGAAGCAACCAATAGCGTAATCGACTCGACGTATCGGGAAAACGTGCCGTTGACATGATGGTTTTTGCCGTGAACATCGTTGGCGATGGCACCCCCCACCGTCACGAATTTCGTCCCGGGTGTCACGGGCAGAAAATAGCCGCGCGGCAGCATCACGTTCAAAATTTCCTCGAACGTGACCCCCGCTTCGCATTCCAGCATACCGGTCGTCTCATCGAACCGCAGCATATGATTCCATGCCGTCATCACCATCATACCGCCATTTTCGTTCAATGCGGTATCTCCATAGCTGCGGCCAAGACCATAAGCAATCCAGTTGTTGACGTGCCGGTTGGCAAGCAGATGCCGAATGTCCCGCAAATCGTGGGGACGGGCCACAAAGCCCTGTTGTACGGGATACCTGCCCCAACCGCTCATGTTCCGCATTGGCAATTTCATGGGGATGATCTCCTCGTCATATCTGCTGGAAATTCGAATTTATTTCTGGAACAGTTCCATGATCAAACTGGCCGTTTCCTCCACTGCCTTGTTCGAGACATTGATGACGACGCAACCGATTTTGTCCATGATCTCCCTGGCGTACTGCAATTCCCGCTCGATGCGTTCCGGCGTCGCGTAGGATGCGGTATCGGGCAATCCAAGCGCCTTCAGCCGCTCCTTGCGGATGGCGTTCAGTGCATCCGTGTTGATCGTCAAACCGATCACTTTCGATGGCGGTACCATAAACAGCTCCTTTGGGGGAGCCAGTTCCGGCACCAGCGGCACATTGGCGACCTTGAACATTTTGTGGGCCAGCACCATCGACAGGGGTGTCTTGGATGTGCGCGATACACCGATCAGCACGATGTCCGCCTTCTGGATGCCGGTCAAATCCCGCGCATCATCGTAACGGACGGCAAACTCCACTGCCTCCACCTTGCGAAAATAATCGGCGTCCAGCTTATGGTTCAGGCCGGGTTGATGGCGGGATTTCTGCCCGAGCCGCGCTTCCAGCCGTTCGATCAGCGTACCGAGCAAATCGATGGCCGTCACCTTGCGAAGCGCGGACTGTTCAACCATATAATCCCTCAATTCCGGAATTACTAGCGTATAAAGCACGATACCTTCATCTTGCGAAGCTGCATCCAGCACGGCATCAATGTTTGCCGTCGTCTGGATGAATGCGGCCCGGCGGATTTGGACCGACAAGGGATAAAATTGGGCCGCTGCCGCACGCACCGCCAATTCGCCAGTATCTCCAGCCGAATCCGACACTACATACACCATCGCGCTTTTGTCCGCCATCCGTCCTCCGCCTCCTGTTACTCACCAGCGTCAACCGACAAGCTTGGAGAAGTCCGCAAACGATTTGATGTCATCGGCAATCCGGCCCAGAAGCGCCAGCCGGTTCTCCCGCACCGACAAATCGTCGGCCATGACCATTACCGCATCGAAAAAGGCCGCGATCGGCAGACTGAGCGAAGCCAGCGTCTCCAGCGCATCCGGCAACCGGGCTGCCTGGAATGCTTCGGTGTATGCGTCATGCACGCCTTGCCACGCCTCCAGCAGCGCCGTTTCCGCCGGTTCGGCGAACAGCGCCGGATCTACGTTGCGCAAATCCGACTTGGCCGCCAGATTGCAGACCCGATTAAAGGCTTCGACGGCCGGACGGAATCGTTCTTTCGCGTCGTTGTCGCCTACCTTCTGCTGCAAAGCATGCGCACGAAGCACGGTGCGCCGCACGTCGGAAGCGCCGGCTTCCAGCACCGCATCCGCCACGTCGTAGCGAATGCCCTGCTCGGCCAGCACGTTTTTGACGCGCAGGGTGAAAAACGATGCCAGATCGGCGACAATGGCGTCTTTTTCCCGCTTGAGCCCGCGCGCCGCATGCACGTCCAAGGCGATGCCGAACAATTCGTTCAGCGGCAATTCCAGCTGGTGGGCGAGCACGGTGGATACGATGCCCGCCGCTTGGCGACGCAAGGCGTAAGGGTCTTGCGAACCGGTCGGCACGATGCCGATCGAGAAGCATCCGACAATCGTATCGATTTTGTCAGCGATGCCGACGATGGCGCCGACGAGCGAAGCAGGCGGCTCATCCCCCGCGTTCCGCGGAGAATAATGCTCATTGATGGCACGGGCCACCGTTTCCCGTTCGCCGGCCAGCCGGGCATAATCTTCGCCCATGATGCCCTGCAGTTCCGGGAATTCGTAAACCATCTGGCTCACGAGGTCGAATTTGCATATATCGGCGGTGCGGCTGACATCCGATCGTACCGTTTCATCCGTCGTCAGACGGCTGGCCAGCCGGTCTGCGATCGAACGGATTCGCCGCACTTTGTCGCCTACCGAACCGAGTTCTTCGTGGTAAACGATCGACTCCAGTTTGGCGAGCATGTCGGGGATGGTCCGCCGCTGGTCTTCCTCATAGAAAAATTTCGCGTCGGACAGTCTGGCCCGCAACACTTTTTCGTTGCCCTTGGCCACGACATCGATCGATTGGCTGTCTCCGTTGCGTACGGAGACAAAATAGGGCTGCAACTTGCCCGATTCGTCCATGACCGGGAAATACCGCTGATGCTCCCGCATGGAAGTGATCAGCACTTCTTGCGGAATGCCGAGAAATGCCGGATCAAACGTGCCGCTGAACACTGTCGGCGTCTCGACCAGGAACAGCACTTCTTCCAACAGATCGTCCTTGACGTCGATTTTCCAGCCGCGTTCGGCCGCCAGCTTGTCGATGCCTGCGCGAATCGCCGCCTCACGCTCCTTCACGTCGGCGATGACATGCTGCTCCCGCAGGCGATCCACATATTCCGCCGCATGGCGAAGTTCCGTTTCCCGACCCAAAAACCGGTGTCCGCGCGTCAAACGTCCCGATGCGACGCCGGCAATTTCAAACGGCACAACGTCTTCGCCATACAATGCGACCAGCCAGCGAATCGGCCGCACGTACCGGAGTTCGTAAGCGCCCCAGCGCATATTTTTGGGGAACGTCAGCGATGTCACCAGGGCAGGCAACGCGTCCGGCAGCAGGGATGCCGTCTCGGCACCAACGCTGCTTTTTTGGGCATAGACGTAGGATACGCCACCCACATCCTTGAAAATCAGCGAATCGGGATCGACTCCGTTGGAACGGGCAAATCCGAGTGCCGCCTTGCTCCAGCCGCCCGATTCATCCAGAGCGATTTTTTTGGCGGGCCCTTTGACTTCTTCATGCATGTCCTGCTGGCGTTCGGCCAAACCTTCGATGAGCACGGCCAATCTGCGGGGCGTTGCAAAGGCATGCACGGCGCCGTATTCGAGCCTGCTTTCCTCCAGCCATTTGACGGTTTTGTCTTTCAGCTGGTCCATCGCTCCGCGCACAAAGCGCGCGGGCACTTCTTCCAGCCCGATTTCCAGCAGCAGATCTTTTTTAGACATGGGAAGCCGCTCCTTTCTTCAACAGCGGAAATCCGAGCCGTTCCCGCTCCTGCAAATAAGTCGCCGCCACCTGGCGCGCCAGATTCCGGACACGCGCAATGTAGCCCGTCCGTTCGGTTACGCTGATGGCGCCGCGCGCATCCAGCAAATTGAACGTGTGAGAACATTTCAAAACATAATCGTAGGCCGGGAAAACGAGATTTTCCGCCATGGCCCGGTTGGCTTCCGCCTCATAGGTGGAAAACAGCTGGAAGAGCATCGCGGCATCCGACACTTCAAACGTATATTTGGAATGTTCGTATTCCGGCTGCTTGAATACATCGCCGTAGGTAACGCCGTCCACCCATTCCAGCTCATAGTTGTTTTCCTTCTCCTGAATGTAGGATGCCAGACGTTCCATGCCATACGTTATTTCTACGGCAACAGGATGGCAATCGATGCCGCCGACCTGCTGAAAATAGGTAAACTGGGTAATTTCCATGCCGTCCAGCCATACTTCCCAACCAAGTCCCCATGCGCCCAGCGTCGGCGACTCCCAGTTGTCCTCGACAAACCGGATATCGTGATTGCGCGGATCGATGCCCAGGCGTTTCAGGCTTTCCAGATAAATTTCCTGGATGTTGTCCGGAGACGGCTTCATGATGACCTGAAACTGGTGGTGCTGGTAATGGCGATTCGGATTTTCCCCGTAACGGCCGTCTGCGGGACGGCGCGACGGTTCCACATAGGCGACGTTCCAGGGTTCGGGTCCGATCGTCCGCAAAAACGTCATCGGATTCATCGTTCCCGCACCTTTTTCCACATCATAGGGCTGCACGACAATGCAATTTTGTTCCGCCCAAAATTGCTGAAGCGTCAGCATCATTTGCTGAAAATTCATCGAATTTCTCTCCTTGTGCCCATAATAAAAAACCCGCCCCTACGCCTGCCTGATACAGACGTAGGGACGGGACGAGATCCCGCGGTTCCACCCTACTTGGTCCCGGTCCGCCCGGCGCGAACGCGTGACCCGCTTTTTTGCTTCTGCAATTCTTCTCTCCGGAGCGCCCTTCGCACAGTCCGTCCGACCGGGCTCGCACCTTCCCCGGTTCGCTTGGCCGCCGACGGTAACCGGCTACTTTCTCCTTCATCGAGCGGTAAATCCTGAAGATATTCTATCGAACCGACTCCGGATTGTCAAACGGAACGTCCGGTTCTGATGCGGGTTTGGCGCGTTCCCGGCGCTCCCGGATGGCGTCATCGTGCCGCTCTGCGAGCAGTTGTCCGTGCTTCTCCAATTGATCGAGGAACGACCGGGATTTCAGGTGGACACCCAAATGCATGTCCAGCCAGCGCCGCAATACTTCGCGCAATTGCCGTCTGGTCTCTGCCCTGACAGAAATCCCGCCCAACCGGGCCAGATCCATATCCGCAAACAGACGCAGCAGCTTCCAGACCCGTTCATCCAGCGGAATGGCGACAGGATCGCGATGGCGGCATTGCGGGCACAATGCGCCGCCGGACGCGGCAGAAAACTGCATCGGCCCTTCCAAGCGGCCGCAATTCGCACATGCGTCCAGCACCGGCCGATAACCTGCCACGATGGCAATTTTCAGTTCGAAGATCCGCAGGATCACTTCAGGGTCTTTGCCTTCGGCCAGTCCGGACAGACACGCTTTCAGCTGCCGGAACAATGCCCCGCCCGCATCCTCATCACCGGCGGCACGGTCGGTCAATTCGACCGCATAGGCAGCGTAAGCCGCCGTCTCCAGACCTTCCCGCAACTGCCGGAACGGCTCGATCACTTCGCCGCTGATCAGCGTACCCAGCGAACCGGATTTGTAAAAAGCATAATCGCCGTATGTAAACAATTGCGCAAGGGCGCCATACCTGCTTTTCGGTTTGCGCGCCCCGCGGATGACAATCCCCTGCTTGCCGTGTGTTTCGGTCAGCAGCGTCACGATTTTGTTGCCTTCCCCGTAATCCGTACTGCGTATGACAATGCCCAACACCCGGTAGCGCATTGACTCTCTCCCCCGCGCACGCTATCCCGCCGTCCGCGCGTATCGTCGCCGCCGTTTTCTCCGGTACAGCGCAGTTGATCTGCTTGCTTCAGGAGTTGACGGATTCGGCTCCCTCCGCACCGGACATGGTTTCCTCTGCGCCCTGCGGCGCTTTTTCCGGCAGTTTCGGCTCGTCCAGTGCGCGCATTTCTTTATAAAGCAAATAGGCCTCAATATTGCCGGTTTCCCTGAAGATATGCCAAGTAAAGTCCCGCACAGTGTCTCATCCTCCCCGGGCGGAAATAAACTTGCGTCTACCCGGTTAGGATTTCCCCTTCAGGCCCGCATATCCTGACAACTTTTAGCCAGCTTTGCGGTTTACTCTTCGCGAAATCCGAGCGATTTCAGTACCGCCTCGCGGTTTCGCCAGTCTTTTTTGACCTTGACCCACAGTTCCAGAAAAATTTTCGAACCGAGCAACCGTTCCATGTCCTCGCGCGCCAGCTTGCCGATTTCGCGCAACATCGCCCCCTGCTTGCCGATGATGATGCCTTTCTGCGAATCCCGTTCCACATATATGACGGCTCCGATCTGGACGACACCGTTTTCCTCCGTCCGCATCCTTTCGATTTCCACGGCGACCGAATGCGGCACTTCTTCGCGCGTCAGCATCAAAATTTTTTCGCGGATCAGTTCGGCACAAACAAACTGTTCGGGATGGTCGGTCACCTGGTCGGCGGGATAATACATCGGACCTTCCGACAAATATTTGGCAATCGTCTGGAGCAAGGCATTGACATTGTTGCCCAGCAGTGCCGACACCGGCACGATTTCCGCGAAATCGTGCAGTTTCCGGTACGTCTCGATGATGGGCAGCAGCGCTTCGGGATGTACTTTGTCAATTTTGTTCATCACCAGAATGACCGGCGTGTCCACCTGTTTCAAACGTTCAATGATATATCGATCGCCCCCGCCCAGCGTTTCCGTCACATCGATCAGGAACAGCACCGCATCCACTTCTGACAGGGCGCTCGTTGCCGCCTTGACCATATAGTCGCCCAGTTTGGAAAACGGTTTGTGGATGCCGGGCGTATCGAGAAATACGATCTGCATTTCGTCGTTCGTATAAACGCCGTGGATTTTGTTGCGGGTCGTCTGCGGCTTGTCCGACATGATCGCGATTTTTTGGCCGATCGCCTGATTCATCAGGGTCGATTTGCCCACGTTCGGCCGCCCGACGATCGCGACGAAACCGGATTTGAAGCTTTTTTTCATCGTGATTGCTCCTTGTCAGTGTTCCAGATCCCGTTTGGAAAACGCACCTGGCAAAAGTGCCGCGACGGTCGTCATTTCGATGTCGCCCCGCAGGTTGCCCAGCACGACCGGCATGTCCGGCGCGCACAATTCGGCCATCACCTGGCGGCATACGCCGCATGGTGAGATGGGTTGCTCCGTGTCTCCGATGACGGCCGCAACCACGAACTCGCCAGCCTGGCACCCGTCGGCAATCGCGCGAAAAAGCGCTGTCCGCTCTGCGCAATTGGTCGGGCCGTATGCAGCGTTTTCCACATTGCATCCCGCATGCAGGCGTCCTTTCGCATCCATGAACACCGCTCCGACGGCAAAACGGGAATATGGCGCGTATGCATGGGCCCTGACCGCCTTCGCCGCTTCCAGCAACCGCCTTGCATTCCAATCGGGCTTCTGCTGTATGCCTTGTTCCGGCATCGTCAGTTTTCCCCTTTCACAGTCGAATCAAATAGTGCGGCCCAAATCAATGGGCCAAACACCGCTATGGCGACAGCAACGGCAAACAGAGCGGCGATCAGCACGGCGCCTGCTGCCGCATCCTTGGCCGCTTTGGCCAGCGGGTGTTTCTCCTGCGTAACCAGATCCACCGTCCGCTCGATGGCGGTATTAAGCAATTCCGTGGCAAAAACGGCAGCGATCGCCGCAGCCAGCCACAGCCAGCCTGTCCGCCCGACTTTCAGGCAGATTCCGGCAACGATGACGACCAGCGCGGCAACCGCGTGAAAGCGCATATGTTTTTCCCGCCGTACAGTCCCCACAATCCCGGCGACTGCATGGCCGAATGAAGCCAGAAACGGAAAGCGGCGGCCATTCACCGGGCCAGTCCCGCCTTTGCGAGCGTCTCCTCTTGTCTGGCCAGCATCTCCCGTTCATTGGCTTCATTATCATGATCATATCCAAGCAAATGCAGGAAGCCGTGCACAAACAAAAATCCGAGCTCCCGTTCGATGCTGTGACCGTATTCATCCGCCTGCGCCATGGCGCGTGGAACCGATATGACGATATCGCCCAGCAGTTCGGCCATCGGATTTCCGGCATCAGGCTCGTCCAGCCACTCATCGCTTTCGCCTTCTTGCACTTCATATCCGTCGGCATCAGTCAAAACCGACGGTTCGTCATCCGCCGGTTCCAGCATCGGAAAGCTGAGCACGTCCGTCGGCTTGTCCAGCCCGCGATACTGACGGTTCAATTCCCGGATGCCTTCATCGTCCGTCAGCGTCAGGGAAACGATGCCCGTTTCTATGCCTTCCGCTTCTCCGGCGATTTGCAGCAATTGCTCCAGCAAGGCGATCCAGCGTTCAATCGGTTGACCGCTTGCGTCTTCCCGCTCATCGGTCCATTCCAGGCTTAACGTCATGAGGATTGCTCCTTCGGTTTGAGTTGTTGCTCGTCCGGGTATTCAATGCGCGAATGGAAGGTGCCGATGACCGTTTCCTTCAGCGACACCGCGATCTTGTCCAATTCCCGCAATGTCAGGTCGCATTCATTGAATTGGTTGTCGTCCAGCCGATCCTTGATGATTTTGCGGATGATTTCCTCGATCTGCTCCACAGTCGGGTGGTTCAATGAGCGCACGGCCGCTTCCACACAGTCGGATATGCCGACGATGGCCGCTTCCTTGGATTGCGCTTTCGGCCCCGGATAACGGAAATCATCTTCGGTGTAGGGACATTCCACGCCCTCTTCCTGGGCCTGTTTGCGTGCCTTGTAATAGAAATATTTCAAAAATGTTGTACCATGATGCTGTTCAGCAATGTCGCGGATTTGTTTGGGCAGTTTGTACGCCTTCAGCATTTCCGCCCCGTCGCGGGCATGCGCCACGATGATCGAAGCGCTCACCGTCGGATCCAGTTTGTCATGGGGATTTTCCCTGCCGTTCTGGTTCTCAATGAAATATAAAGGCCGCCTCGTCTTGCCAATATCGTGATAAAATGCGCCGACCCGGCACAGCAATCCATTGGCACCCACCGCCTCTGCTGCCGCTTCTGCCAGATTGCCCACCATCACGCTATGGTGATACGTCCCCGGCGTTTCCGTCAGCAGTTTGCGCAGCAGCGGATGATTCGGGTTGGACAGTTCCACCAGTTTCAGATCCGACAAAATGCCGAACGTCAATTCGAAGAACGGCATCAAACCGATTACCAGCACGGCGGTCAGCAGCCCGCTGGCCAGCATGAAGCCCAGCGACTGCAACAATTGGATGCGGTCTTGCTGCTCCGCGATCATGCCCAGAGCCAACACGGCCACCGCCCCGAAAAGGCTGACCATGATGCCCGCCTTCAATATGGACGAGCGCTGGCTGGCGCGGTGGATCGACAGTACGGCCGTAAAGGACACCACCGCGGCGACAAAGCCGTAATGGAAATCAAACAGGCTTTCCTGCCGCACGTTCAGAATGACGCTGGCCAGCAGCGAAAACAGAAATGCACTCACGAACCCCAGGTGCAAATCCAGCAGCAATGTCACCAGCATGGCTCCCAGCGCCACGGGCGCCAGATAACCAATGTACGGCCACTGATCGTTATAGGTCAGGGCAACAAGATGCATGAGCAGCAGATTCAGGCTGAAAATGAGCAGCAGCATCAGCCATTGCACATTGGAGCGGCGCTGTCCGCCGCCATTGGATGCGGTCAATGCGCCGTAGCCGTGCAGCGCCAGCGTAAACAGCACCGCAAGCAGCAATACACCCAGTTGCGGCCAATAGGTTTTGCGCTCTTTCAGCAACTCCATTTCCACAAGCAGATCATAAATGTCCTGGTTGATCAGTTGTCCGGCCCTGACGACAATTTCACCCTGCTTGATAACGACAGCGGGTGTCGATTGCTTCGCTTCGAGCTTGGCTTCTTCCGTTGCCTGCTTGTCGTAGAAACGGTTCGGCAAAATGACCAGGCGCGCCAGTTCCTGCACGATCTCGCGATCGGTTTTGAGCGACAGGGAACTGGCGTTGACCAGTTCGGCCACCTTGGTGCGCGCCGTCTCGGCTTCTGACAGCGATTCCCGCATCAGTTTGCGCACAACGTCCCGTCCGACCGTCTTCATTTCCGCAATCCGTTCCGATGTCAATTGCGGCAATTTGTAATAGGTTTCTTCCGGCAGCCGGTACAACTGTTCCAACGCAACCTTGTGCATCTCTTCCAACAGGGAGTCGGAGTACGTTCCGGTATTCGCGTTGGCCGCAATAAAACCGGTGAGATAGCGATCCACCATATCCGGAATTTCACGCCGGAAAATGTCTACTTTCTGGTCGTTTGTCAGTTGGTCATCCTGATTCAGGGAATCGATGCGGTTGAAGATTTGCTCCAGCAGCGTTTCATTGCGCATGGCCACGATCGAATAAACCGGTTCGACCTTGTCCGCGGCTTTTTCACGGGCTTCGAGCGTCGCTTTTTCGTCCGTATAGTCGTGTGGAGCCTTGATATCTTTTTCGCTGCGCGAACCCAGCGTAATATTATAGGTTTCCGGGACAAAACGGGGAGCCAGACTAATATAGAACAAAATCACAAACATGAGCAGCAGCACGATGCGCAACCATACGTTTTGCTTCCAACCCCCACGCGGGATTTGCAAACGAAGATCAGACGGTCCGCCTCGTCTCCGATTCATCCAGGCTGATTCCTCCTTATGGCTGTTGTTCCTGGTCGCGGTTGTAAGCCATGATGATTTTTTGGACAAGCGCGTGGCGCACAACATCCTGTTCGGAGAAATAGACGATGCCGATCTCATCAATGTCGCACAAAATTCGCTGCGCTTCGATCAACCCCGACTTTTTCCCTTTGGGCAGGTCGATTTGCGTCACATCCCCCGTGATGACCATGCGGGAACCGAAACCGAGCCGGGTCAAAAACATTTTCATCTGTTCCGGCGATGTATTTTGCGATTCGTCGAGAATGACAAAAGAATCGTCCAGCGTCCTGCCGCGCATGTAGGCAAGCGGCGCGATCTCGATCAAACCCCTTTCCATCGCCTTGGCGACGCCTTCCGGTCCCAGCACATCGTTCAACGCATCATAGAGGGGCCGCAAATACGGATCTACCTTTTCCTGCAGGTCGCCGGGCAAAAAACCGAGGCTTTCTCCGGCTTCCACCGCCGGCCGGGTCAGCAAAATCCGCTTGACTTTCCCTTCCTTGAGCGCGGCGACCGCACTGACGACCGCCAGATACGTCTTGCCCGTACCGGCCGGTCCGATGCCGAATACGATGTCTTTTTTGCGGATCGTCGTGACGTAATGGCGCTGACCAAGCGTTTTGGGGACGATCGGCTTGCCGCGATAAGTCGTCGTTATCTCGCCCTTGAACAGCGACAGCAACTGGTCCGCCTTCATGCTGCGGGACAGCTCGAACGCATAGCGTACATCCCGTTCCGTCAGTTGTAAGCCACCGCGAATCAATTGAAGCAACGTCTCGAACAGTTGTTCCAATGATTGCACTTCCCGTTGCGGGCCCTCGATGACGATTTCAGCATCACGCGTATGGATGGCCGATTGCGTCTCCTGCTCGATGAGCCGCAGAAACTTGTCCTGCGGACCAAAAAGCGCCAGTCCTTCGGCCATATTTTGCAGTGCAATCGTGGCGGTTCCTTTCATTTCCGTCAAAAAGCCTCATACCCCCTGCACTCAAGACGAATACACGATCGGCTTTTCGATGGCGATCGATTGTTCCACCTCGAAAAGTACGGTCATCACCACTTTACCATGCTCGTTTTGTTCATGCAAAATGTTTTCCGATGTGATGCGGGCATCGGGCCCGCTGCGGGCGAGCAATTGCCTGCGGGCTTCGCGCAATCCGGCCTCCTTGGCTTCCTCAGGAGTCAGCTGACTGCGGATTGTCTGCACTTCCATGACCTTTTCTTTCATGATGCCAAACGGCAACTGCCACTTAAACACGCGCCAAGGGTAGATGGTCGTGCCAATCCGTGACTCCGGGTAGGATGCTGTCCGGTATCCGGATATTTGCAGGGCGCGGTTGCCGATGATCCAGTACATCCGCTCATGGGAAGCACCGGTCAGCGTCTTCTGTTCCCGTTCGAGCGGGGAAACGATTTTGATTTCGTGCCATACCAATCCCATTACCGTCCCTCTGGACGCAACCGCCTTCTTGTTATTTTCGTCCCCGAGCCAGCCCGTCACGAGCACCTGCCCCTTTTTGACACGATCATGCCGTTCGACCAGCGGCCGTCCGTTTTCCGCCGTAACCTTCGTAATGACCGCATCGGTTTTGGCCACGAGATCGCGCGGGCCTTCATATTCGGTTTTGCGGTCCGGTTTGGTCGCATCCACCACGGTGATGACATAACTTGTCCCTTTGCGGCTCACGCCAACCCAGGCCGCATCCGGAAGCCTGCTGGCCAATTTGCTGGCCAGCGTCTTCGGGTCTGCCAGTCTGGGCGACCATTGCAGCAGATGCAATCCTTCTTCCCGGGCAGCCTGGCGGATTGCCTGCTCGGGAATCACGGATTCCCCTTCGACCCGAATTTCCCAGACAAAATGGGACAACACGTACAACAATACAATGAATCCCAGCATGCCGGCTGCAAAAGTCTTGCGTCTGGCCAGGCGGGCCATCTGGAACGGCAATCCCCGCTTGCGCAAAATCCTCGTACGGCATTTGCGGCGGCGCAACATCGGCAGCATGCGAAAAAAATCCGGTACGCTCACGCAAAAAGTCAGTTCTCCGTTCGGATGATGAGCGATGTTCCAAAGGGCGATGCGTTCCGCAACCGCATCATTCAGCAGCGTTTCGGCATCCCCTTTGACCAGCTTGACCCACAAATGGCCGCGCAGCGCAGCAATCCAGTTCCCCTTCATCGATAGACCCTCCAGTCATTCCAGTCATCCGGCAGTGTGTCTTTCGTCCGGTTTTGTTTGACGCTTTGCCCTGCAGCTACGGCAACCGGGTTTGTCCCGTTTGTCCCTTTGCCCTGCAGCAACGGCATTTGGCAGCTTGTCCGCCTGAATCCGATGCTGCACGATGCCGGAAACGATGCCGTGCTTCATGGCATTTACGCCATGTTGGCCAAGCAAAGGCATCGCATCATCGATCTTTTTTATGGGAATGAAGTTTTACTTCCGAAATGTTTCCTTCCACATACACGACTTCCGAACCAATGGAGCGAATGACCAAATCCGCGCCGGCCACTTCCAATTCCCCGCGTTCGGTCGCTAGCCGCAACAGGTCCGGTGAAAAATGGAGCACACCGCGATGGTTTTCCACGGACAGTTTGATGTTTCCGATGATAGTAATTCGCGGAATGTCCTGCACAACGTCCTGCGGCAGATCGAGTATGGCAGCGGTCCATTTGCGCAGTTTCCGGCTGACACGCGGCATAAGGCGGTCCTCCTCCCGTACCGTAAAACATATGCGAGGACATATGTGAATATGAAACGGACCACCGCAGATGACGTGGAACCCGCATTCATTCGGAAACCGCTGTTCAATCGGAACCCGCTGTGCATTCGGGGGATGGCGCCAACTTCAACTGGGGAGAGTGGTTTCGATCCGGTGACGGAGAGCTGTCGATGTGACGTTCGTTGCCGACAGTGAGATAACGCGTAGTTGGATGGGGGCAGATAGATGAAGCGGGACAACGGTCGGTACGATTATCGTTTCAGACAGCAACGCCGAACAACAATCCGATACATGAACGCGGCTTTCCAAAAGTGCAACGCGAAATGCATCACTGAATTGCGGTGAAGTTCCCCCGCTCTGCTTTACTGCCCAACACACAGTGACGATGCACCACCTAATCGCGATACTCCCCAGCAAAATGACGATGCACCACGCAATCGTGATAACAACCCTCACACAAAGGCGTTGCACTCATTGCAAGATGTCACTGCCCAGCGCAGGCAAGCCCCGGCACATCGGCTATATTTCCAACGAAAAAAAGCAGCCGTCCCATGTCTTCTCGACCTGTGGGACAACTGCGACACGCAACAAACAACCGTTATCCTTTACCGAATGTTATGTTCAATTGCTTGAATTTTTCAATTGCTAGACTGATCGATCGTTACCATTTACCGAATGCCATTTACCGTTTGCCAATATTTACCGAACGTTACCTTGCCGAACATTAACCCTTGACCGAACCCGCCGTCACTTGCATGAACGTTTTGTTCGCAAACAGATAGGCGACCAATAGCGGCAGCATGGACAGGCACGCGCCGGCCATCATCAATTGCGTCTGCAGCGCTGCGCTGTTGGTGTAACGCAGGCTGGTCAAACCGACAGTCAATGTCTGCAGGGACGGACTGTTCATCGTAAACACGAGCGGCAAAATGTATTCGTTCCAGGCCGCCCGGAATGCGAACAGGGCGCTTACGCCAAGTCCCGGTGTCAATAGCGGCAGGATGATCCGCCAATAGATGCCCGCAAAGCTGCTGCCATCGATCCTCGCCGCCTCGTCCAATTCGCGGGGAATCGCCTTGAAGAATCCCAGCAGGATAAAAAAGGTTGTCGCGTGCGCGCTGATCAGAATCAACACCACTCCCCACAGGGAAGTATGCAGGTTGACCAGCACCATCAGATCAAACTGCGGACGCAACACGACGGCGCCGATTGAAATAAACATGGTGGATGCCTGCATCCCGACAAAAAATTTTTTTCCACGGAATTCGCGCCGATCGACCACGTAACCCGCCATCGAAGCGACGAGCAACGTCCCGATGGTGGCTGTCACACTGACAAAAAGGCTGTTCCACGTATAGCGGGCGAAATTCGCTTTTTCCCACGCCTCCACGTAGTTGGAAAAATGCCATTCGCGCGGAAGGAACGTCGCGCCTGTGGTCAGTTCCAGATTCGATTTGAACGACCCCAGCACGGTCATGACAACCGGAAACAGGGTAAATACCGCAACGGATAGTAAAAAAGTCCAGAGCACGATGCCCGTCATCCAACGCCACATTTTCCGTTTCCAAACCGCTGCCCGGTTTTCGCGCAATACTGCTGATCCCTGCACCGAAATCACCGCCTAATAGATCTTGTTCATACGTTTGGACATCACAAAGTACAGGACGGTAATGACGCCGACAATGATCGCAGTCGCAAAACCGACCGCGCTCCCGTAGCCAATTTCCTGAATATACACCGATCCTGTTGAAACGGGAAACAACAGCCTGTAAACATATAGGAACATGACATCGGTCTTGCCGATGGGGCCGCCCTCTGTCAATACCATGATGCTCTCGTAGCCTTTGAGCGAAATGGTGATGGCCAGCAGGATGATCATTTGCATGACAGGTCCGAGCAGCGGCACCGTAATGTGCCAGAACCGTTGTGCTGCGTTTGCGCCATCGATTGACGCGCTTTCATACAGATCTTCGGGGATGCTCTGCAGGCCGGCCAAAAACAGCAGCATGTAGTTGCCAATCGCGCCCCAGATCGCCACGATAATGACCGTCAACATCGCCAGTTTCGGCCCCAGCCACTCAATGCTTCCGGAAATAATCCCCAATTTGATCAGATACTGATTGAGCAAACCATTATAGGAGTTGAAAATGATATAGAACACGACGGAGATGACCGCGGTACTGATGACAGTCGGCATGAAATAGATCGCCCGCAACAGTCCCCGACCGCGCAATTTGCGATTGAGAATGACAGCCAGCAAAAGTGCCACGGGTATGGTTACGACAATTTTGCCACCCGCGTAGACAAACGTATTGACGACTGCGTTCCAGAAAATGTCATCGTGCCACAACCGTTCGAAGTTGCCAAACCCGATCCATTTTTTCTCTCCATAGCCTTTATAGTCGTAGAACATGAAATGTATGGCCCACAAAATCGGATAAATGCCAAGCACGACCGTCAAAAAAAAGCTGGGGAACAGAAATGTGTAATTTTCAAGCAGTTGTTTCCGGTTGCGCAATGTCTTCACCCCGTATCCGAAAGACGGGGCCGACGAACGGCCCCATCCTTCCTTTCCCTTCTTTATTTTGCCAGCATGCTGCCTTGCAATTTGACCGGATCGAAATTCGGATCCGGCGTTACGCTAACTTCGCCTGCAGCGATCGCCTTCTCCAGCGCAGCGTTGTACCGGTTATTCAAATCGTTCGCGATTTCTTCCAGGTTGCCACCGCTCAAAATGTATTTCAGGAATGCGTCGCCATAGTTGAGTCCTTCCACCGTGATGGCGGGCGGGATCGGCCACAGTGCGTCATATTGGGTCAACAGGAAACCGTCAACGCCGTTTTGCTCGGGTTTTTTCGCTTTGGCGGCAATCGCCGGTACAGCGGACAAACCAAGTCCACGTTCATGATAGGTGGTCAGCACTTCGTCGCTGTACATGTATTCGAGGAATTTCCATGCGGCATCTTTGTTTTTGGACTGGCTGGAGATGGCCAGCCATTGACCCGAGTTGGCAAAGCCGGAAGCGCCCCTGATTTCACCGTCAATGGTCGGAGCCAATGCGGCGTTCCACCTGATCTTCGCCGGGAACTGGCTGCTGTAGACGCCTACTTCAGCGGAGTAGCTCAGGTACATGCCGATTTTGCCTTCCGCAAATTGTGCGCGCAGCGGGTCGATGTCGAGCGACTCTACGCCTGGCAGCATGCTGCCGTTGTCCCTCATTTTTTTGAATGCTTCGATGACTTTGGTATAAGGGCCGAAGTCGAATTTGCCCGTCTTGTGGTCAAAAGCGAATCCGTCGTAACCGCTCAGTTGCAAAATTTCACGTGCGGAACGGTCCAGCGCACTCTTCGGCGCCTTGAAGTTGAGCGCGAAGCCGTATTGACCGTTTGCTTTGCCGACTTCCGTAATTTTTTTTGCGGCTTCCACCAGTTCGTCAAGCGAAGCCGGCGGTTTTTCGATGCCCGCCTTCTCGAACAATTCCTCGTTGTAGACCAGACGCAGCGTATACCCGAAGTTGGGCAGCGTATAGATTTTGCCGTCGAAGCGGTTGACTTGGTCCTGGAACGTTGGACCGAATTTTTCTTTCATTTCATCCGTCAAATAATCGTCAAGCGGAGCCAGATAACCCTTTTTCATGAACGGAATTGTCGTATCCTGGTTCGGCCGGAGAATATCCGGTGCCTGCTCGCTCGCAAACGCGATATCGACGGATTGTGCATAGTTTTCCGCCATGGATTTGACTTCTACCGTAATATTGTGCGGATTGGTTGAATTGAATTTGTCCACAACTTCCTGGATGAAATCGGCGTCGTGACGGTCAAACGTCCAGAATTGCAGTTTTACCGGAGCAGCAGAGGAGCCAGACGAACTTGAGGCGCTGCTGGATGCCTGCGGTGAAGATGACGAGCCGGCATTGCTTTGTTCGCCCGAATTCCCCGAGGAACAGGCAGAAATGACGACTAGCAGTGCGGACAGCAGGAATGCGGCCACTTTTCTTTTCATTTTGACAATCCTCCCCATGAAATTGCGTTTTCGAGAATCCGTTTACATTGCCCATTGTAAAAAAAAATCGCTCCCGACCGGGAGCGACAATCTTCATGTCCAGGGTGAAGATCTACTGTTCTTTGGCATATTGCATTTTGAATTCGGATGGCGTCATGCCGGTATGTTTCTTGAACAACTGGCTGAAATATCTTCGATCCTCGTAACCAACTTCGATGGAAATTTCCTGCACCTGCTTGCCTTCCAGCAGCATCCGCTTGGCCGCTTCCATCCGTTCCTGCGTCACGAACTGGACGAAGGTCGTCCCTGTCACTTTTTTGAACAGGTTGGCAAAATAGTTGCCGCTCAGATGCACTTGGCTGGCGCAATCGTTCAGTGTAAGCTCGGTATCCAGGTTGGTACGGATATACCGGATCGCTTCCCCGATTGTACGTTCCGTATCGGATTGCCGCCGGCTCTCGATCATCTTGCAGCCTTGCGTAATCAGTTCAGCCAGTTGCTGCTGGAGCTTATGCAGCGAAATCGGCGCATCCCATCCCGCAAACAGGGAGGCGCGCTGCCATTCATGCAATTGTTCGTGGGGAACGTTTTCGAGCAAAATGCGCAAGATGAACGACACCAGTTCGTTATATACGCTGACGAAATAAGCCGGTTCCGGACGCGGATCGCATGACGACAATTCGGCGAAAATGCCATCAATCGCCTGCACCGCCCTGGTTGCGTTGCCGGACAATAGCGACATGTTCAATTCCTGCTCCAGCGCCTTGGAATATCGCGGCAATTTGCCGCCTTTGCCCGCAACATCCGCATAATGGAGCACCGTATTGCCCCCGGTATAAAACTGGTAGGACAAGGCGGTGTTCGCTTCCTGGTAGACAAGGGGAATGTCCGCGATATTCGCAGCGATGCTGCCAAGGCCGACTGATACGGTGAACTTCGTGTATTGCGAAATGTGCTGGCAGATCAACTCTGCCAAACGGCCGGCCAGCTCATGTTCGGGCGCATGGCATATCGCAACGAATCGGCTCATCGTTTCCCGGAAGACGATGCCCGTCGTTTGCGAGGAGATGGTTTCCTCGACGATGTTTTGCAGGGAGAAACGGACCAGCTCTACGTCTTCCATCTGCATGGAACGGCTCCATTGGACGAACTGGTCGATCTCGATGACCATGACGGCCAGTTCGGTTTGCGGCAACTCCATCTGCAAAAAAGCCCAGCGTTCCCGCAAGCTGTCCATTTCCGTCGGATGATGCAACAGCAGATTCAGAAATTCCTGGCGCTGGATCGGCAGGCTCGCCCGTACTTTGCGCCGGATTTCTTCCTGTGCCTCCTTCTCCTTTCGCTCCGCCAGCACGTTTTCCTTCGCTTTCAGCACGATTTCGACGATTTGCCGGATTGAATGCGGCTTCGTCAAATAATCGAATGCCCCCAGTCGAACCGCTTGCTGCGCATAGGCAAAATCGGTATAACCGCTAAAAAAAATCACTTTCGTCGCGATGCCCTCTTGTTTCAACACCGACATCATTTCAATGCCATCCATGTTCGGCATGCGAATATCGGTCAGCACAATATCGGGACGTACCTGGCGAATCAGGTGCAACCCTTCTTCGCCGTCCATCGCGGTGCCCGCAATCACGATGCCGTATTGCTGCCAGTCCGTCATCGTGGCGATCCCCTCCACCACGCTGGCAATATCATCAATGACGCATAGCGACACGTTTTCTTCTGACATTTGTCCCTACACCTCCGCCAGCTGCGGAATCCGGAGCAACACGGTCGTACGAACGTCCGGTTCGCTGGTGATGGCAAGCCCGGATTTTTCTCCGTAATACAGCCGCAGCCGATCATAAATGTTGTGCAATGCATAGCTGCCTGACCCGGCCTTCGGCGACTGGACGATCTCCTGCCATACTTTGGACACGTCCATGCCGTGACCGTTGTCGGTTACGGACATTTGAATCATCTCGTCCTCACGCCCGATTCGGATCTCGATCATGCCGCCGTGGCGGCGGTTCTTGAATCCGTGGACGATGGCATTTTCCACAAGCGGCTGAAGCATCACTTTCAAAATCGGTTCCTGGAGCAGCGATTCATCTTCCAGCTCGATCCTGTACTCGAATTTTCCGGTGTAACACCGCTGCTGGAGCATCAAATATTGCTGGACGTGCGAAATTTCATTCTCGATGGTCGTGATGGCATTGCCATTGTTCAACCCCAACTGGAACATGCGGGATAACGCCAGCACCATTTCCCCGATTTCTTCGTTCTGGCCGAGTTCGCATTTGAAATAAATGGTGTTCAGCGTGTTGTACAAAAAATGGGGAGAAATATGGGCCTGAAGCGCCTTTACTTCCGCTCTCCGCTTGTCTTTCTCGACCTCTTTGATCGTTTCGATCAGCTTGTTGATTTCCTCCAGCATCATGTTGAACCGCATGCCGACACGGCTGAATTCGTCCAGATGATGACCTTCGTACCGGACTGACAGGTTGTTGCCTTCAACCTTGCGCATCAGCGACATCAATTTGTGCAACGGGCGCATCAAAAAAGCGGTCAGCATTTCGGATACGATCAAGCCGATAATGATGCATATGGCGGCAACACTGATGACGATCCATTGGATGCGGTTCATTTGCTGGAACAAATCCGATTTGTTCTGGAACCCGACCACAATCCATTCAAAACGGTTATTCAGCTTGGCAACGTTGACCATGTAAATTTCATCGCCAACGCGGTGCTGGAAATGGGATTCCTCGCTCAACAACCGTGTCCAGAAACTGTCATCTTCCTGCAAACGCTTGCCGATTGCCGTTGTCGAACGAAGCACTTCCTGGCGGTCGCTGTTCAGCAGCAGCATGTCCCCGCCATGATCCGGCAAATTGGCGTACAGCGATTCGATCATGCTGGCTTCGCTGATGTTGACGACGATATAAACATCCTGGACCAGAAAATCGGTGATCGGTTCCATCGCCAGCGTAATGACGCGCTCATGCGTGGAAAAAAACGGGTCCTGATGACCGACCATCCATAGCAATCCATTCTCCGATTTCAGCTTGCGGTGAATTTCCGAATCGATAAAAGGCGACCCGGGATCGCGGACGTAACCGGTGTTGTAAAATTCGCCAATGGGCGTCGATACGAGAATCGCCTGGGTAGATGGCTGGCTCAGCTTGATTTGGGCAAAAAGCGGTTGCAGCGACGAAAAATGCGCGGCGTAGCGGGAGTTGTCCAGTGAGGAAACATCTTTCATCAGACTGGTAAAGGCATCGCTGAGCATGAGTGTCATGACCGATACCGTCACTTGCCGCAACTGGTTTTCGAGTACCTGTTTGGTTTTGTCGATGCTGATCTGGTTGGATCGGGCCGCATTCGTTTCGACAATGTCTGTAGCAATCCAGTAACTTCCCCAACCGGTGGTTGATACCGCAACCACAATCAATACGATGGTAGCAAGCCGGATGCGCATGCGGAAAGTCGGTCTGTAGGAGAAATTGGCCACCTTGCAACCCTCGCTTTTGCCATAATGCATACCAATGATACTGATAACGTTAATAATAGAATAGATTTCGATTGCCTGTCACCAAATTCCTTTGGCTCATGTCTTTTTTTCCGAACAATGAAAAAAAAAGACCCCGGTACAATGCAGGCTAAGCCATGCATGACCAGGGCCGTTAAATGCAATTGTAGCTGGCCGTTAGCGCCGAAATGGACGTTTGGCCCGTGGAGGACCGAGAATTTCCGACCAGATGATGGCACGTGTCAAATCGTCTTTGGTCAGCAATGCCGGCACGATCATCGGACCGGTACCCTTCGAAACCGCTGGTGAAACCGGACTGGCCGCATCTGTGGTCGGCTTGTTGACAGGATCGGTCTTCTCTTCGGCAGCTTGTGAACCCATTTGTTCATATGCCGGATTCAAGGGCGAATTCGGCAGTTCGTATGCCGGAATCGCCGTCACAACCGGCTGCTTCTCTGCCGGCATCCGGGAACCCGTTTCCGGATCGCCGGACATTTCCAGAAATGGCGGCTGCGGTTGGACGTGTCTTGGTGGCTCCTGAAAAACAGGTACCTTGCGTACCGGTTTGGGCGGCATCATCGGAGAACCGCCGAAATTGGGCATCCGGTTGCCGGGCTGGCCGGCAGGCCACGCCGGCGGTCGGCTGCCGGGCTGGCCGACAGGCCGGGTTGGCGGACGGTTGCCCGGCTTTTTCTCTGCCGGCGACTTGCGGAAAAACATCGTATAGATGAGCCCGATCAGGATGATCAAAATAAACGGATTGGCAAAGAGAAACTCGATGATGGCGATCATGGATCCGCCTCCTTGTTTCATGCTGCTGGTGACGACCGCGGGGACAGCGGCCTGTCCGGATGCGGATTATTGCTTGTCTTCATTGGTAGGACGCACATTGCCGATGGAACCGCGCATTTGCGTGTCCGCTTCGATATTTTTCAGATTCATGTAATCCATGACGCCGATTTTGCCGTTGCGGAGCGCTTCCGCCATGGCAAGCGGCACCTGGGATTCGGCTTCGACGACTTTCGCCTGCATCTCGACGACGCGCGCTTTCATTTCCTGTTCCTGGGCTACGGCCATGGCGCGGCGTTCTTCCGCTTTCGCCTGGGCAATCCGCTTGTCGGCTTCAGCCTGTTCCGTTTGCAGTTGCGCACCGATGTTTTTGCCGATATCCACGTCCGCAATATCGATCGACAATATTTCGAAAGCCGTGCCGGCATCCAGTCCTTTGGCCAATACTGTACGGGAAATCAAATCCGGATTTTCCAGCACTTCCTTGTGGGAATCGCAAGAACCGTTCGTGCTGACAATTCCTTCACCGACACGGGCGATAATCGTTTCTTCCCCGGCACCGCCGACCAGTCGGTCGATGTTTGCGCGCACGGTGACGCGCGCCCTGACTTTCACTTCGATGCCGTCCTTGGCAACGGCAGACACGATCGGCGTCTCGATGACACGCGGATTGACGCTCATTTGAACCGCTTGCAGCACATCGCGACCCGCCAGATCAATTGCGGCAGCGCGTTCGAAGACGAGCGGGATGTTGGCCCGCTGTGCCGCAATCAGCGCATTGACGACGCGATCGACGTTGCCGCCTGCCAGATAATGGCTTTCCAGCTGGTTGATGTTGAGCCCGAGTCCGGCTTTGGTCGCCTTGATCATGGGATTGACGATCCGGCTGGGCACGACGCGGCGGAGCCGCATGGCGACCAGCGTAATGATGCCGATCCTAACACCGGATGCAAGCGCGGAAATCCAGAGCATAAACGGGAAAAAGCTGAAAAATACGGATAGTCCAATGATGATCAAAGCAACGAGAATAAGCAATTGGATGGTGTAATCCATTGGAGACCTCCTGCACGTTTTATGTTTATTGTTTTATGTTGGAGTTGATCGTCTTAACCTAATTCTTCACCGGTCTGAAATTTCCTGCACCACGATGCGGGTACCATCCGCATGTGTCACGCGCACTTTCACATCTTTGTCGATAAATTCGCCCATGGAGACGACATCCACGCGTTCGCCATCTATGAGCGCTACACCGGCGGGCCGCAGCTGGGTCAGTGTCGTACCCACCTTTCCGATCCACATTTCCCTGGATTCATTGGGGATGAACCCCTGTTCCTTCGTCAATTGTTCCTTCAAAATAAATTTGTTCCAGATGCCGCGTTTGCGGAACACATATGCGACGACTATGATGATGACCAGCGCCACCAATGCCGCAATGCCCAGCGACTTCATGGCATCCCCGGTATCATACGCCGCATTGGCGATGCCGATGATGATGCCGATAATGCCCAGTATGCCCAAAATCCCGAAACTGGGAACAAACATTTCAATGACCAGCAAAATAACGCCCGCGAGGAAGAAAATGATTGATTCCATCCCCGCAAATCCGGCAATGTAGGAACCAAAGAAATACAACCCGAATGCGAGCAACCCGATGATGCCGGGCACACCGAAACCGGGAACGAAAAACTCGATGGCGATTCCGGCTATGCCGAGAATGAGCAGCACAGTGGCGATGACGGGATTGGTGAGCCACTGGGCAGCGCGTTCGGCAAAAGTCGGATTCAATTCAACAACCGTCAGGCCGGACAAACCTTTCCAGGCAATCGCTTCATCCACCGTTTTGGCAATATGGTCCGCATAGCCAAGCGCCAGCGCTTCCTGGGCGGACAATGACAAAATTTGCCCCTTCGTCTTGCTGCGATTGATTTCTTTCAGTTCCAATTCAACGTCCGGATCGATCATGGCCACCGCAATATCCGGATTCCGGCCGTTCAATTCGGCCGCCGCAATCATCTCGGATCGCCAATGTCCGACGATTTTCGGATTGTCCACCGCATTGCCACTTTGATCGACAATCATGGCAGCCCCGATTGTCGATCCCGGCGACATGACGATCCCGCCTGCGTTCAATGCGAGATACGCGCCGGCTGAAGCAGCCTTGCCGCTGACGTACGCCAGCGTCGGCACTTGCGATTCGCGTATGCGTTTGGCTATAGTCTCGGCCGTATCCAGCCTGCCGCCCGGCGTATCGATGTTCAGCACCGCCAGCGCCGCACCTGCGTCTTCCGCTTCCGACAATGCCCTGTCAAGGAAGGAATACAATCCTTCCTGCACCGTCATCTGTACGGGAATGACGTAAACATATCCGCCTGCTGCCGAAGTACCGCTTTCAACGGCAGACGCTTTGGCGTCGGATGTCCAGGCGATGCCAGAAAGCGATCCACCCAATATCAAGAAGAAGAGCCAGACAAAAACCGCGATCCGCTTGCCTGCAAATGCCAAATGGATTTCCTCCTTCGGGATTGTCTAATCTTGGGAGGTTATCCCAAGGATGATGTAAATTACTACGTAAATGGCGTTGTCAGGTTTCATATTCCCAGCGAAACTTCCCTGCAAGTTCGACAACCGTCGCCAACGATGTTTATTGCAGCGATCAATATTGCAGATGATGAAAAAGCACCCCCCTGAGGGAGTGCCTGCTTCGATGGTGTTAAGAAAGAAGTTGCTGTACCAGTTGGTTGACAAGCTTGCCGTCTGCGCGTCCTTTGACTTTCGGCATAAGGGCGCTCATCAATTTTCCCATATCTGCTCTTGAAGAAGCACCGGTTTCATGTATGGTCTGCAATACAAGATCTTTGATTTCTTCTTCGGTTAGCTGCTTTGGAAGGTACTCGCTAATGATATCGATCTCGGCCTTCATTTGTGAGACCAGATCGTCTCGGCCTGCTTTTTCGAATTCCTGGAGGGAATCTTTGCGTTGTTTGACTTCCCGGCTGACTACCTGCAGCAATTCGCTGTCGTCCAAAGGCCGGCGCAATTCAATCTCCTGGTTTTTTATCGAAGCACGAACCATGCGGATGACGCCAAGCCGGAATTTGTCTCCGGATTTCATCGCCTGCTTCATGTCTTCGTTCAATCGTTCCGCGAGATTCATGCTGCGGAAGCCTCCTAGTATCTGCGTTTGCGCGCAGCTTCGGATTTCTTCTTGCGCTTGACGCTTGGTTTCTCGTAATGTTTGCGTTTCCTTATTTCCGCGAGAACGCCGTCTTTGGCGATGGAACGCTTAAAGCGGCGGAGTGCAGCGTCGATGGATTCATTTTTGCGAACTTTCGTTTCAGACACCTGTTTTCCCTCCCTCCGCAACAGACCACAACACACGGTTATCAGACTTCATTATAGGTGATTGGGAAAGGGGGTGTCAACTTGCGCTCCATGTCAATCGTGCTGGATTCTGGAGACCGGGTTCCCCAATTTGTCTCCGCCAAGTACATGCAGATGCAGGTGAAAAACAAGCTGTCCCGCATCAGGCCCGGTATTGGTGGCAACACGGTAACCTTTGTCCGCGAGTCCCGCCTCGCGGGCGACACGCTGGGCGGCCAACATCAGTCGGCCCAGCAGTTCTGCGTCTTCCGCCGTTGCAGCTTCCAGCGAAGGAATATGCCGTTTGGGGATGACAAGCAGATGCACCGGCGCAAGCGGTTCGATGTCATGAAAAGCCACAATCTCTTCATCTTCATACACTTTGCGGGAAGGCAGTATCCCTTCTACAATTTTGCAAAAGATACAGTCCATGGCCATATCCCCTTTATTTCAAGTTTCTAATGCCAGTTTTGCGCTTGCAGCACGTTGTCCCGCCGAACAGACCGCACTTTCCCTATCATACCGCATTCAATGGCTGCACGTCCAATTTCACAATTAACATAACGCCCATTGGCCACGAATTTAGACTAACAGTCTAATTTTTGTCTGGTGATCGTTTTCAGCCCGTCGTATAATAACAATTAGAGAACCTGTCAGCCGGGAACCCCACCGTTTCAAACATCGATTTCCAGGCGCAACCAACGCGTTCAAGTCTCCTGGCAAATCTTACGGCCGGGGAAAGGAGCCATCCTGTTGAAAATGCCCCTCTTTCGTGCCTCCACCCGGAAGAAAAGGGAACGTGTGGTGGAAACGGCGCTGAAATTGTTTGCCCGCCATGGATATGATCAAGTATCTGTGGACGACATCATTGCAGCAACGGGTACATCCAAGGGTACGTTTTACCACTATTTCGCCAGCAAGGAAGCGTTGTTGTGCGAGTTGCCCAGACAGCAATGTGAAACAGTCAAGCAATGGGATTGGACGGGAGCGGAAGCAGCAACGCCATTCGAGCGGGCCGGTAGCCTGTTGTTGACGTTATGCCATCAGGTGGAAAATGCGCCCCTGCTGGTCAAAAGCACTTTTGCCCTGAGCAAGGAAGTGGCTTTGCTGGAGAAGGCGCAAGCCGAATTTGCCAGCCTGCTCATCGGACGATTGACCCAGATGCTGAATGACCGTCAGCAAGCAACCTATTTGTATGACTTGTATATGGGGACATTGTGGACATGGGCAAGCAGCGATCGCACCGATCTGGAAACGGCACTGCGACGCAATTTGTACTGGGCGTGGCGCGGCCTTGGGAACCAACCCGGCATTCCCGGTACAGACATGCAATGGCAAGTGCCCAAATTTGTCCGGAAGGAGAAAAAAATCATGCATGTCGCCGTTATCGGAGGGGGATTGGCCGGCCTGACGGCTGCCGCTTATTTGAGCCAGTCTACGGAAATCTCGGGCGTTGTGTTCGAACGGAGCCCGCAGTGGGGCGGACGGGCTTTTACTTATGAAAAATCCGGCTTTACGTTGAACTATGGTGCGCATGCGATATATGGCATTGATCGCCATACGATCAGCCAATTGGAAAAAGAATTGAGGCTGCAATTCGCCAGCCGCGAAGTCAACAAGCGCCAGGTCATGTACGAGAAGGGAACGAATGTGACGCCGGCACCGCTCGATTTTGTCAATTTGGTCAAAACAGATGTCATTACAACCGGCCAAAAAGTCCGTTTTGCCGCAGAAATCGCGGCCATGATCGGAGGCATTCACCAGTTCCGCAATTACGAGACTCTGGGCGACTATCTGGCTGAATCGCACGCGGGTGAAGATTTGAAAGAGCTATGGGAACATCTGGTTTGCTCCAATTTCTTCATTTCACCGGAGGATGCCAGACGGGTGCCCGGCTCGGTCATTGCGGACTATTACCATAATTTGTTCCTGTCCCAGAAACCCGTCAACTATATTTTGGGAAGCTGGGCCGTCATCACCGAACAACTGAAACAGAAAATCGCGTCCTCCGGCCGCTGGGAACTCGCCGCGCAAGAAGGGGTCGACAACATCCGGTACGAAGACGGAAAGTATTGGATTACGACCAAAAACCGATCGGCAAGCTTCGATCGCGTAATGTTTGCGATGCCTGTACAGCAAGTCGTCAAACTGCTCAAGGGAACGCCCTGGGAACCGTTCCTGAAGCCTTACGAATCGAATACGGCAACCGAGGTGCTCGTATACGATGTCGGGTTGAGCCATGTCGTCAATCGTCCGTTCTCCTACATCAGCGACATGAACAACAAAATGTTCATTACAGACGTGTCAGCCACCGACCACACGCTCGTACCCGAAGGCGGCCAACTGCTGCAGGGCGTCGCTTATTTGTCCGACGAGACGGACGGCGACACGAAAGACCGGAAAGCCTACCTCGACGAACGCCAACAGCAGATGGAAGCACTGTTTGACCGCCACTATCCCGGATGGCGTGAGGCAACCGTCGTGAAACGCATGAGCAAACGGGCAATGGTGCAAAGCGTCAAAAATGTGGTCGGCAATCGCCTGCTCCCCAACCGGTTGGACAGCGTACCGTTTTATTTTTGCGGCGATGGCTGCCTCGGCAAGGGGGAACTGGCTGAACGCGCCTTCTCCAGCGCACGCAATGCAGCAAAATTGCTGCTCAGTGAGTTGCCCGTCTTCGCCGGCCAACATTGAATCCAACCGGCGTTGTTGACCGGTCGGCTAACCTTGTGATCTGCATCGGCATGGTCTTTTGATCTTCAGCATTGCTGTTGGTCATCAATAGGATCAGGAAACGCTTCAAAAACAACGCAAAAGCGCAAGTCCACCGGTATCGGTTCATGAACCTGTGGCTTGCGCTTTTGGTTTTCTGGTTCTTGAGAACACCAATGCCTCCTGACTTGTTTGATCGTCGGACACAATTGACCGTTACCCGCTTCCAGTGCATGATTTTGCACCGATCATGGACACCCGTGTCCATTAGGAATTCATTTTATGTTCTTTTCGTCGAAAATGCGCTCCAATGGACAATTTTGACCGACAAAACAGAAAAACGTGCCCATTTCGGTCTATAACGGACAAAAATGTCCTCCAGTTTTTGAATTGCGCCCGAACGGCAACAGACAATGCCACACCGCACGATCCCAAACACACTGGACAACTGCAACTCCAACCTGGGAAACATTCGTGTTGCCCGGTCAATACCTTGTTATCGCAAGCGTTCCAATTGCCCTGCCATCCCGATCAGTTCCTGCCCCGCGGCAACCGCATGTGCAGTCCATTCTTCACCTGCCGCCATGCGGCGGTAACCTGCAATGCCGGTCGGCGGACGATATTGTTTCAATGCTTCCTGCATGCGAACGGCACCATCATGCACAATTTGCAGGGCACCTGCTTCCGCCTGTTCGAGTGGACCCTCATGACTGGCCACGCTGACAAGCCAGCCATCTTCTTCGCCCGACAACTTCGTCATCGCTTCCACATACGGGACCAGCGCTTCCGCAAGCGCTTGGCCGGAAACGCGCCGGTCGGCTTCCGCGAGCAACACCGCAACTTCATCCTTCAATGCGGCTGCCTCGCCCAACCATGCTTTCGCCTGCAAACGCGATGCCATCGCATCGTCCGACAGCAACGATTCCGTCCCGCGCTTTAATCGGTCGGCAAATATCAACGCATAATTATATCTTTCTGCCAAACGTTGGCCGGCATCCCCATTTTGCGCTTGCTGGGTCAGCAGCAGTTTGGAATACGACAGCACCAGCAAAATGGCCATGACGATCATGATCAGCAACAGCACCGGAACGGTATACGACCGTTTGCCCGACATCTTCCATCCACCTTCCCCGAAATCGGCCCTTGGCCATACAATATTGACGTTTTCGGACAACGAGGCTCTCACATGCGAACCGCATGCCCGCCATCAAAGAAATAGACATAGGCTTCGCACACCGGCCGTCTGGCGATCCGTTCAATGCAATCCCTGTATTTGCCAACCTGGAACCGGTGCTTCTCCGCCACTGCTTCGGCTGGTTCGCCTTTAAGTGCATCCGTCTTGTAATCGATCAACACGAGCCCGTCCGATTCTTCAAACAAACAGTCGACAACCCCCTGGATAATCACCAATTCCCCCGATTTTCCGCCAGCGGTTTCCGGATACACCTCATCTGCAGGCAAACCATAGGTAAACGGAATTTCCCGCCACACCTGGCTGGCCGCACACATCCGTGCATAGAGCGGCGCCCGGCAGAATGCCAAAATCGCTTCCGCATCAATCGCCTGCCGCTGCTCTCCGGTCAGCAATTTCCGTTCCACCATGCGATCAAGCAATGTCATGATTTCAGCCTCGTCCATCTGCCGTTGCAACGGTAAGTGCTGCATGACCAGGTGGTAGGCCGAACCGCGTTCCGCAGACGTCAGCTTGCTGGCGGCAATGAAGCGCGGCCGACGCAACCGGTAGGTTCCACCGGATTCCGTCTCTTGATCCGCATCCATCGGAACAGACGCAGCGTCCGTCGCTTCCGAACGTACCAGCCCGCCTTCCTCTGCAAATCGAAGATGCATCTCCTCGGCGGCTGACGCGGGTTCCCCGGCGTCGTATGCCGGCAATCCGGCACCCGGTTGTCCGCCTTCGCCAAGCCGTGCCTTCCAGGCCGTTATCGATGTTTTGGCCGCCAAACGCGTATCCGCTTCAAATGGGTAATGCCACGAGAGGACGGAGCGAATCGCCGCTCCTTCCGCAGATTCCGGCACCTGCACGGACGCTCCGTCCACAACCGCCTGCCAGATGTCATCCGGCACTTGCTGCGCATCATCCATAGCCGGGTCCGCACGTTTTGCAAATTCATCCAGCGGAATGATGCTGCACGCCCATCGCGGTGCATCCGGCCTGGGGGTGAATGGTCCGGACCAGTTACCGGCCTCCGGAAGTCCGCGCCAGGAACCTCCGGCCAGCAGTGCCGCCGGCCCCAGCCAATCCAGGTAACATGAAGCCGACGCAACGGCGTAATCGGGCATCGATTCCCGGGACAAGTCCGCCGTTTCCAGCCATCTGGCCCATTGCTTGGCCGCGTCTTTGACGGTTCCGACCAGAATGAGCTTTTCCTTGGGACGGGTAAGCGCCACATACAGCACGCGCATTTCTTCCGCCAGCATCTCGGCCGCAATCCGGCTGCGAATCGCCAGCTGGGGCAGCGTCGGATAGGTGACCCGGGTGTCCAGCTCCACCATTCTCGGCCCGAATCCCAATGATTTGTGTTTGAGAAACATGCCGCTCAAATCCTGCCGATTGAATTTGCGGCCCAAACCTGCCGCAATGACAACCGGAAACTCCAATCCTTTGCTCTTGTGGATCGAAACGATGCGGACGACATTTTCCCCTTCACCCAGCGCCCTCGCCGCGCCCAGATCGGCACCGGTATCGCGCATGCGGCCCAAAAACCGGAGAAAGCGGAACAAACCGCGAAAGCGGGACGATTGCTCGAAATGGCGCGCCCGATCGACGAGCGCCCGCAAATTGGCCTGACGTTGCATGCCGCCGGGCATCCCCCCGACAAAATCATAATAGCCCGTATCGCGGTAAATCGACCACAGCAATTGGCCGAGCGGTTCACTGCGGGCAAGATCGCGCCACCGGGAAAGCTGTGCGGCGAACCGGGCAACCGTTTGGCGCAATTGCGGATCCAGCGTTTCATGATGCGCAGCCGCCTGCACCGCATCCCAAAACTGGCCCCGCCTGTCGCACAGCCGGATGGTCGCCAGTTGTTCAGCCGTCAAACCGACAATCGGTGAACGCAGCACGCCGGCCAGTGGAATATCCTGACGGGGATTGTCGATGATGGAGAGCAACGACAGCATCACATCCACTTCCGTCGCCGCAAAATAGCCTGTCGCCAAATCCGCATAGGCCGGGATGCCCGCCGCTTTCAATTCTTCCAGATAGATCGGAGCGAGCGCGTTCGTGGCCCGGAGCAAAATGACGATGTCGCGATACTGCACGGGGCGATACACACCGCTTTTTCCGTCATAGACGGCAAACGGAGGATGGCCGTCCGCCCCCATCAGACGGCGGATTTCCCTTGCGACACAACGCGCTTCGCCTTGCGCAGCCTCCAGATCTTCTTCCTCACCGGCATTTTCACCGGATAGACCATCCGCTTCATCATCCGCATATTCCGGCATATTGGCATCTCCGGCCGCTTGACCGTCCTTTGTGGAGGCCGCCATATCGAGCACGACCAGTTCCACGCCCCAGCCCGGATCGCAATCCGGATCACCCTGATGCACCGCATCATCCCGCGTTTCCGGATAACCGTTGCCATACACCAGTTCCGCCTGCCGGTCGTAATTCATTTCGCCAACCGGTTCCCGCATGATGAGCCGAAAAACATGGTTGACCCCTTCGATGATCTCTCTCCGGCTCCGGAAATTGCGGGCCAGATCAATGCGCATGCCTTCCGGGGAAGCTGCATCCGGCGAATCCGGCTGCCAAATGCGGTAGCGGCGGTATTTGTCCATGAACAATCCCGGTTCGGCCAGACGGAACCGGTAGATGCTCTGCTTTACGTCCCCGACCATGAAGACGTTGCCGGGATGCTCCCGGGCGATAAGCGACACAATCGCTTCCTGCACTTCATTCGTGTCCTGGTATTCATCCAGATAAATTTCGACAAATCGCTGACGGTAATCCAGCGCAGCAGCGGATGGTATGACCCGTTCCGGCGTTGAGGCGGGGTCCCGCAAAATGCGCAGCGCATAATGCTCCAGGTCCCCGAAATCAAGCAGCCCCTTGGCGCGCTTGGCCGCCTCGTAGCGTTCGCCGAACCGGATCGCAAGTTCCGCCAGCGCTGCCATGTCGGGCGCCAGTTCCCGCATTTCCCGGGCGTAACGTTCCGGCGATCGCACCAGCCATTGCGCCGACAGTTTCGCCACCGTCTTCTTGGCCGATTCGCGGTACGCTTTCACCCTCTCCTGCAACGCCGCATCGTATTCATCACCGCGGCAAGCCTTCAGCCTGCCGAACGTACAGGCGGCCATCGCATGCTGCCAGGCGCTCCAATCATCGGTGCCGAAAGCGGCGATGACATGACGTACCGCTGCCAGATCGGCCTCCAGCGTATCGGCATAGGGCGCCGGCCCGCCCGGCTCGCGGCACAAGCGGAGTGCGGCTTCCAGCATTTGCGCCGCACCGCTGAGTTGCAGACGCGCATCGTCCAGCAGACTGCGAACCCACAGGGAATGCAGCAAATCTGCGGCGTCCTCGACCTGAAACTGCGCCGCCGCTGAAGTGAGCCAATGCGCAGGCCACGGATGGCTGGCCGCAAACGCATGCAATTCGAGAATGAGCCGATGCAGGGGTTCGTCGCTGCGTTCCCCGCCGAAACGGTCTGCCAGACGGGCAAGCGTGCCGTTTTCGCCTTCGGCCGCATAAGTTTCCTCGAACAGTTCATCCAGCGTATCCATGCGCAACAGTTCGGCTTCGGTCTCGTTGGCGATGCGAAAACCGGGGTCCAGTCCGATTAACGGCGCGTATCGCTCCACCACTTCCAGGCAGAACGAATGCAGCGTCGTGATCGCCGCCCGCGGCAAAAGCGCCAATTGCCGCTCCAGATGCCGGGAATCCGGCGTCCGCTCAAGCGCTTCTTCCAGCGCCCTGCGTATGCGCGCTTTCATTTCCGCAGCCGCAGCCTTGGTGAAAGTGGCCACAAGCAACGAATCCACCTGGAGCGGCCGTTCGGCATCGGCCACACGTGAAATGATCCGTTCCACAAGAACCGCCGTCTTCCCGGAACCGGCAGCGGCGGCAACCAGCAGATGCGAGCCTTCTGCCACGATGGCGGCCCACTGCTCGTCCGTCCACCGGCTGGATGCCGGCTTGGCTGGCCATGTCTTCGGCTGATGGTTCACCCCTGCTCTCCCCCTTCTGCCGACCGGGCAAGCTTAAGCCACAATTCGTCGCGGCTTGCCGCACGTGTCAATACCTGATAGGCGTTTCCGGCCAGTTCGGGATCAAACTGGCATACCGGACGATATTCGCAATGCGTGCACGGACTTCGCCGCTCCAGGCGATACGGCTTAATTGCCACATCCCCGGAGATAATCCGCCGGCCGATTTGCCGGATCTGGGCCCTGACCGACGCACGCAGTACGTTCCACTCCCGGCGATCCGCCACTTGCGACCGCGCCGAGAACGTCCCGTCCTTTTTGAACGATACGGGAATGATGGACGATGCCGAACCCGGATCTTTCAGCGATTCATCCATCAGGCGGACGGCCTGGCTGTCGGCCAGCACCAGCCCCTGCATCCGGAATTGCCGCAGCCACTGGGTCACAGCTTCCTCCGGGGACAACCCGTTGGCCGTGGCGAGGAGCGGATTGTGTACATGAAAATAAAGGACGCCCGCAGGCTCGGCCGGTTTGCCCAGCCAATGCGGCGCATGTGTGACGACAACGTCCAGATAAGCAAGCATTTGCAGGGATAGCCCATGCGCTACCTCATCCAGTTTCAGCCGTGCACCGCCGGACTTGTAATCGACAATCCGCAGCAGCAGTCCTTCCGGCGTTTCAGCCGCATCCACGCGGTCAATTCTGCCTGCGACGTCCATGCGCCGCCCCTGGCCCAGTTCGAGTGTCAGCGGCGGCAAAGGCGCATCCGGCCCGAAGGCGAGTTCGAGCCCGACCGGACGAAATGCCGACCAGCGGGCCTGCTCGCCGAGCACGGCAGAAGTACGGGCGACAATATCGCGTAATTTGCGCGCCATCACCCCATGCCGATGCGAAGAAAGCAAAATTTGCGACTGCACCCGGGGCAGCAAACGTTCGATGGCCGCTGCCGCTTCCTGCTGCCACAGCGCCAGATCTCCTGCCGCTTCACCGAGGGCAAACAGTTTCTCCGTCGTTTGACGCAGGGCGGCATGAAACAGTTGACCGATATCAGGCGCATCCACCCGGTATAGCCGCCGTTCTTTTAACCGCAAACCGTGCGCGGCAAAATGGCGGAACGGGCACGCGACAAAACGCTCCATCCGGGAAACGCTGGCCAGCAACCGCTCTCCGTAGAGCAGCAGGCTGGTTTCGGGCGACAGCGGTTTTTCGTCATTGGCATAATGCAGCGATGCCACCTGACGCTGCAATCGCTGCCGCCATGGTTCATGTGCCAGCAACCAATGATAGACCGACCACCAACCCGCTGCGATCGGAATCCCCGTCCGCAGCAGACGCAGACGGGTCAACAGATGGGTCATCGCCCTTCCCGGATGCACCGCAAACCCCAGTTGGACCGCTTCCGGATCGGTATCGGCAGGCTCTGCATTCTCCATTTGGACGTTCAATCCCGGAAACCGCCGCTTCAGCCGGTCGATCCATTCCGATGGCAACAGTGCCGCCCCTTCCTCGTCCGCCAGCGGCCAGGAAATCCACAGATGATCCGAAGGGGCCGTAAATGCCAGATACGTCAAAAAACGTTCGTCCAGCAACCGTCGTCTGGCGCCCGGCGCCATCATCAGGCCATGATCCGTCAGCCATTCCCGTTCCCGTTCTGACAGCAGACCGTCTTCCGGCATCCGCATCGGCCAAACGCCATCGCTGGCGCCCAACAGGTAGACGATTTTGAGCCGGTCCGACCGGGTGCGCTCCGGACTGCCGATCAGCACCGCATCCAGCGAAGGCGGCACGGCGCCCAGCCGCAACGCTTCCAGCCCTGCGTCGATCATCCCGGCAAACAGACGCACTTCCAACCGGGCCTCACCTGTCAACTCGACCATCTGGTCAAGCAGGTTCATGACGGCATCCCACAACTGGCGATGAACGACCGCCCGACCGGGCTGGCCTGATGCCGTATCTTCCGCACTCCAGCGCTCCAGCGTATCGGCAACCCCCGTCTCGTCCAGCAACCGGTACAGCGCTTCGCAATACTGCCGAACCGTTTGTCCCTTGTTCAACCGCTTTTCGAACGTCTTGATCGGCCCGAGCAGCGCATCGCGAACTTGCAGCATCCGGCTGAATTCCGTTTCGGCCCCTTCGGCGCCGGAACCGGCCATCTCCGCCGCTTCCGGGTCCGCATCCAGATCCTCCTGCGACAGCGGACGCCACACCCGGTCATCATGCCATCGCCAGCCGTCAATGCCTGCCGCCAGCGCATAATTTTCCAGGCGATCCACTTCATCGCGGCTCACCTGCCGCTCCGGCGTGCGGAGCAGGTCCGTCTTGGCGCAGCGAAACACTGCCTCCGCCCGCCATCCGTCCGTCACGCATTCCAGCGCGGAACGGATAAATTCCACCAAAGGATGATGGGCAACCGGCGATTTGCCATCCAGATAAAACGGAATGTCATAGTCGGCAAACACCGCCGACAGCAAATCCGCATATTCTTCCAGCCGGCGTACGAACACAGCCATGTCCCGCCAGCGTCTGCCTTCCTCGCGGACACGCTTCAGCATATCGCGGGCGCACGCTTCCGCTTCGACCCGCCGGTTGGCCGCCGCATGCAGGGACAATCCGCCAGACAGCCCGTCTTCCGGCGTCATCCGTTCCGGCCAGACGGCGCTGCGATGCTCCCAGTTACGCTCCAGAAACGCCAGCACCGGGTTACCGGCATGCCGGGGAGCACGTTCCGGTTGCAATACAACCGCAGGTTCCACGGGAATGCCGGCGGCATTTGCCAGCGCATGCAGCTTGGCCGATGTTTCTGCCGTCGGATGGAATGTGTGCAGTTCATCCGGCTGTTCGCCGGCAGCATAGGGCTTGTCCAGACAAAGGGCCACCGTGACGCGCTTCGCATGTTGCAGCAGCGCTTCGATCACCTTCAATTCCGCAGGCGTAAAACCGTGGAAGCCGTCAATCCATATTTCCGATTGGGCCAGCCAGGCGGATTCCGCCGCATTTTCTGCCAGCCGGAACAGCATATCTTCGCCATCCATCCACCGATTGGCCAGTTCCTTTTCCAGATCGCCGTATATCAGGGCCAGATCATGCAGCTTGTCCGCCAGCAGCGGAACATCCGCATCAGCCGCCAGGCCCGACGTCGCCTCCCGGCCAGATTGCGCAACTTGCTGCGCCGCAATCGCATACCGTTTCCACTCCGTGAGCAGTTCGTTCAGTCTGGCAATCAGTCCGGTGTCCGATGCGCCGCCCCCAAGCAGCCGCAACTGCGCACGCCGGGCCTGCAAAATTTTATGTAGCAGCATCGCCTTGCCATTTTCATGGATCTGGACGACGGCGATTCCGCCGGTCTCCTGCATGATCCGAAACGCCAATCTGCGGAAACTGAGCACCTGCAGCCGCATGAAACCGCCCACTTCCGGCATTTCGGCCATCGCCCGCTCCGCCAGAAACGTTGCCTGTTCCGGAACAAGCAGGATAAGCGGCGCGCCGCTTGGCTGTTCACACAAACGCATTCGGATTTCATCCAGTATCCGGTATGTCTTGCCGCTGCCCGAACGGCCGACGATCAATCGCAACGACACGCGGCAACCCCCTCTCCCGAAGCGACTTTAAACTTTCATCATTGTACCATACGGTTCAGCCATGCGCACAGACGTTCGGAAAACCGTCACAACAGCCGATGCCATTCAACGCCGTTCCGGCATCAGCCCGCAGCGCTTCAGCAGACCTGCCGAAACCCGGTCATGTCCCGACACGGACAGGCATAGGCTTGGATATCGGATGCCAAACGGGAGGGAACGAGCGTGTATATCGATTTTGCCGTCTACTCGGTCGCAGGCTTTCTGCTGCTGATCGGAGGCATGAAATTGACCGAATCGGCATTGGACCGGTGGGCGGGCAACCGTCTTTCGGCATGGTTGTCCCGGGCCACATCGACGCCTTTGCGCGGCTTTCTGTTCGGCACAATAGCCGCAGCAGGGTTGCAGAGCAGCACAGCCGTCACCGTGCTTACCATCGGTTTCGTCAATGCGGGCTGGATTACGTTGTCCCAAAGTTTTGGCATCATTCTCGGCATGAACGTCGGAACGACACTCACGACGGAAATGCTAAGCTGGCAATTGCACCGTTATGGCTGGTTCATTCTCGGAGGGGCATTTGCGGGATGGCTCTGGTCGGCGATGCAAAGTGAAATGAAGTCAGGGGGGCTTCCCCGGGGACGCATGGCAGCTTTGCGATATGGTTCGGTTGCACTGGCGGGATTCGGCTTTTTGCTGATCGGGTTTCAAATGCTGGTCGGCATGGGGAATTTGCTGCAACAAAATGAATTTCTGGCCTCCATCATGGAGAAATCCGGCACCAATCCGGCTTTCGGGTTGCTGGGCGGAGCCGTGTTGACCGCCGTCATTCATTCCAGTGCTGCCGTCATCGGGATCGTCATGGCGGCCGCCGGCAGCGGGGCAATGCCGCTGGAGACCGGCCTTGCCGTCGTGCTCGGCGCCAACATCGGCACCTGTTTTACCGGACTGGTCGCATCTTTGGGCGGGGGAATGGGCGGCCGTTTCGTTGCGTTGACCCAGCTTGCCCTGAATGCGGCTGGTGTTTTGCTGTTTTTGCCGCTTTTGCCGCTGCTCCAGGCCACGGTCGAATGGCTGGACCCTTCCGACCGATACGCCCAGATCGCGCATGCCCAGACCCTGTTCAACGTCGTCTGCTCGCTCGTTGCGCTGCCCCTCGCCTATTGGCCGGGATGGCGGACGCCTAAATGACCTCTCGCTGACCGCAAGCCGCCTTGGGGCAACCCAGACCTACAATGCTGTCCGGCTGCGCACTTCGAAAATGCCAAACTTCAAATAGTGACCTTCGTCCACCCCGACCAGACGGGGATGATCGCGTCCGGCACCATGCCAGTCGACCATGCGCAGTACTTTGCCGGCATCGCGCGCTGCTTCCTGGATGGTTTCCAGAAACAGTTCCGGACGCACATGATATGAACAGCTGGCGGTCACCAGAAAGCCGCCTTCGTTCAGCAGCTTCATCGCATGCAGATTGATATCCTTGTAACCGCGGCAGGCACCCGGCACGGCGCGTTTGGTCTTGGCAAAAGCCGGCGGGTCCAGAATGATGACATCCCAGGTGCGTCCCTCGGATGTCAAAGGCCTGGACGTGTCCATCTTCGGTACGCCCGGTGCGCCAGCTTTGCCCCGCGCTGCCCGTTCTTCCCGCCCGGCCACCTGGCGCCGCAAATATTCAAACGCATCGTCAACGACAAACTCGACGCGATCCGCAAATCCGTTTCGTTCCACGTTGCGTTTGGCCGTCTCCACCGCATGCGCAGAAACGTCCAGGCAAGTCACTTTTTTGGCGCCGTATTGGCAGGCATGCAGCGTGAAGCTGCCGGAATGCGCAAAACAGTCCAGCACTGTCGCGCCATCCCAATAGGGAAACGTAACGACTTTGCCGTTGGCATTGACGGGAACCATATCGGGCAGGCCCGCTTCGTTCAGCCTGGATTCGAGCCGGATTCCGCTTCGTGCGCCCCAGCCGGTCATGAGCGGTGCGATCGCTGCCCGGTTTTCACGCTGATCGTGGAAATAGCCGGTTTTTTGCCCGCTTTCGATATCGACTTCGATACGCAGCCCGTTTTCTTCAATTTCGACGTAGCGGGGACATTCGCCGTACAGGACCCCCGTCCTCTCGTGCAAGCCTTCCAGCGTGCGCACGCCTACGTCGCTCCGTTCATAAATGCCGCGCGGCTTGAACACGTCAACCAGGACAGGCAACCATATATCACGGGTCACCTCCATGCCCAGCGTCAGCACCTGCACCACCAGCACGTCGGCAAAACGATCGACGATGAGCCCCGGCAAAAAGTCCGCTTCGCCGTAGATTAGCCTGCAGGAATTGCCGCCGGTAAGAAAACGGCTGCGAAAGGCTGCACAGCGTTCGATGCGCTGGCGGAAAAACGCGGTGTCCATCGCCTGGATGGGGGAATAGGAGATGACCCGGATGGCGATTTGCGAATTCGGGTTGACGTAGCCGACGGCCAGCCATTTGCCCTTGGCATCGACGATTTCCGCCAGTTCCCCTCCAACTGGCTCGCCATTTTCCCAGCGTTCGATTTCATTGGCATAAACCCATGGATGGCCTTGTTCCAGTCTGGGCCTGCGTGTACGGCTCAGCACTGCTCTGAGCATCGTCATCACTTGTTCACGCCTTTCCGAATGTGTTCATTCAGCTGATTCCAGTGCGTCGGTGGAGATGCCCAGCAATGCAAGCGCCCTGGCCAATACTGCACAATTGTTGTCATAGCCTCTGGTCCGCTGCAGCCGCCACGCTTCCCGCGGCGCATACCAGGACACGCCGGCGATTTCCTCGACTTGTGCCTGTTGCTGGCCTCCGTCCGCCTCCACCAAAAAATAATGAACCACTTTGTCGACCGTGCCCCGGTCAATTGAGTCGTACTGGTAGCGAATCTCCGCAAGCGGTTCGATGATATGTCCCGTGATACCCGTTTCCTCCCGGATTTCCCGCAGCGCGGTCTGTTCGATCGACTCTCCCGGTTCCATCCGTCCTTTCGGCAGCGTCACCTGGCCAAACCGGTCTTCAATGAGCTGAATTTCCAATCCGCCTTCACTGCTTTTTCTGTAGACGACTCCGCCGCCCGATATTTCCTTCATCCTGCAACCTCCGATCGCGATCCTCATCCAGCGTCCGCGCATGCCCTCAGGCATGCAGGGCCATTGGCTTCTTTTCCGATTCCGGCAACACCGACAACAGTTCTCCCCGGCATTCGTTTACGCCCGGCTCCGTGATCCTGACGCGGCACAATTTCCCCCGCAGCGATTCGTCGCCCCGGAACAGCACATACAGATAGTTGTCCGAATACCCCGCAACCCACTCCTTGTCCGTCCAGCCTTTGGGCTGGCCCTCGGGGATGACGATGACCTCGCGACCCACCCAGGATTGGGCATAGGCGGCCTGCATCCGTTCCGACAGATCAATCAGCCTGTGTACCCGCTCATGCTTGATTTCCTCCGCCACCTGGTCCGTCATCCGTGCCGCCGGCGTCCCTGTACGTTTGGAATAGGGAAAGACATGCATTTCGGCAAAGCCGACCTGTTCCATGAAGCGATATCCCGTTTCAAACCGTTCCTCCGTCTCGCCCGGGAATCCGACGATGACATCCGTCGTAATCGCCACGCCCGGCATCGCTTCCCGAATGCGGGCGATTTTCTCGGCAAATTCCGTCGTCGTATACTTGCGGCGCATGCGCTTCAAAATTTCATCGTCCCCGGCTTGCAGCGGAATGTGCAAATGCCGGCACATTTTGGGAGAACTGTTCAATACGCGGATCATTTCGTCGTCGATTTGGCTCGCCTCGATCGAACTGATCCGGATTCGTTCCAGGCCTTCCACTTCAGCCAAATCTTCCAGCAGATTGGACAACCGGTAATTTTCCAGATCGTCACCGTAGCCGCCGGTATGAATGCCGGTCAGGACGATCTCCTTGTAGCCGGAAGCGACCAATTGGCGGGCCTGGTGCAGCACGCTTTCCGGCCTGCGGCTGCGCGAGAGGCCACGGGACCATGGAATGATGCAGAATGTGCAGAAATTGTTGCATCCTTCCTGGATTTTCAGAAACGCCCGGGTATGTTCGGCAAAATCCGGCACGTCCAACTCTTCGAATTCCCGGGTTTTCATGATGTTGCGCACGGCGTTGACCGGTTTGCGGTCCTGCTGGATTTGCCGGATATACGTCATGAGCTTGTCGCGATCCTGCGTGCCGACCACCAGATCGACGCCGGGTATCGCCAAAATTTCGGCAGGTGACGTCTGGGCATAGCAGCCGGTCACCGCAATGACCGCGTCCGGGTTGCGGCGAACGGCCCGCCGAATGATCTGGCGGCTTTTTTTGTCGCCGGTGTTGGTTACCGTACACGTGTTGATGACGTATACGTCGGCCGTTGACGTTTCAAAATCAACCTGCTCGTATCCCTCTTTTTTGAACAATTGCCACATCGCTTCGGTATCGTAAAAATTCACTTTGCAACCCAATGTATAAAATGCCACGCTAGGCATCGGTTTCTCCTCCCAACTCACCGGATTCGTATGCGAGACACGCCAGTGCGTACAACGCTGCAGTTTCCGTTCTCAAAATCCGTTTTCCCAGCCCGACACGTTGCGCCCCGGCCAGCGCCGCCGCTTCGGCTTCCTCCGGATCGAAACCGCCTTCCGGACCGACAACGATCAGCACCTCCGGCCGCTTTGGCGCGTGTGCCTGTTTCATGCGAAATGCCCGCAGCACCGGTCGCAAAGGACGGGTTCCCGCTTTTCCTTCCGCTTCATCGCACATCAGCACCAGATCAAATGAGGAAAACTGCTGCAGCAATTCATTCCAGCCGCAGACCGGCCAAACTTCCGGAATGACGTCACGATGGCTCTGCTCGGCAGCTTCCTTGGCGATTTTGCGCCAGCGCTCAAGCCGCTTCGCTTCCTTGCGCGCATCATATTGCACGATCGTCCGGCGCGAAACAAACGGCTGAAAGGCGCAAGCGCCTGCTTCCGTCCCTTTCTGGATGACGGTTTCCAGCTTGTCGCCTTTGGGCAGACTTTGCGCCACTGTCAGCCGCCAGGCTGTCTCGGCATCGCTGGGCAAAGGCCGCAGGATGTCCGCCCGGATCGTCTGGTTGCTGATCCCGGAGACGCTGGCCAACACGACGCGGCCCCGGCCGTCGCAAGCGATAAACGAATCGCCTGGTTTCGCCCGCATGACGGTGCCCAGATGCCGGGCATCCTCCCCGCTGATTTCCACCGTCCGGTCCGTCATTTGTGAAGGCGCGACAAAATAGCGTTGCAATACGGATGCCTCCCCAATCTGTTTCATTCTCCATCATAACGCGTCCGGCCCTGCAGCGCCATAGCGTTGCGTTTCCAGCGTACAACAGGTCAGGCGAGCAGCAGCTGCGGCCCCCCGAAAATCCAGCTGAAAAACCGGCTGAGACCCATCAAGATCGGTTCGATCAGGGAAAACAGCGGACCGATCGTCACGTTTCTGAGCGGCGGGATAAAAATCATCAGCAGGAAAATGAAAAAACTCCATTGTTCGTACCGCATCATCATGATGCGCACGCGCAGGGACATGAACTCTTCGGCAATGCGGTAGCCATCCAGCGGAGGGACCGGAATCAGGTTGAACAGCAACAGGACAAGGTTGATCTGCAGCCAATATTTCATCAGCGTCCAGAACGTGTCAAATGCAGCTCCGGACAACGGGATACCTGCTGCATACCAGATATATATGGCCATCACGCCAAGCGCAGCCAGCAAAAAATTGCTGAACGGGCCGGCCGCCGTCACGAGAATCGTCATGAGCCGGGGACGCCGGAAATTGCTCCGCCGAAACGGCACCGGTTTGGCCCAGCCAAACCCGGCCAGCAGCAAAAATAGCAAACCGATCCAGTCCAGATGAACCATCGGATTGAGTGAAACCCGCCCCTCACGCTGGGCCGTATCGTCACCAAATTTGTAAGCCGTCCATGCGTGAGCAAATTCGTGGACGGTAAACGCGACCAGCATCGCCAAAATGAAAAACGGCAGCTCTTCCAGCGGAAACCGGAGCAAACTCATGTGCCTGCACCTGCGTCTTTCGGCTTGGCTGCGATGAATGCGACCCAGTCATCCTGCCGGGACACTTCCACGATATCAAAGCCCGCTTCGCGCAGCCCCGTCGCCACTTGTGCCTCCTTGTTCTTGTAAATGCCGGAAGCGATGTAATATCCCCCGGGCTTCAGCACACGCCAGACATCGTCGATGAACAACAAAATGATTTCTGCCAAAATGTTGGCGACAACCAGATCGACGGGGGGCTGAACCGCCGTAGCGGCTTTCTGCTCTTCCGGCTGCTGCAAAATGCCCAGCAGGTCACTCTGGCGTACTTCCACCACTTCCTGCAAGCCGTTTAGCCGGATGTTTTCGGTCGCGCTGGAGACGGCAACCGGGTCCAGATCAAGCGCCAGCACCCGCCCGGCCCCCAGCCTGATTGCGCCGATGGCCAAAATGCCGGAGCCCGTGCCGACATCGATGACCAACTCCCCGCCTCGTATCGTACGCTCCAGCGTCTGCAGACACAACGCCGTTGTCGGATGCGTACCGGTGCCAAAAGCCATGCCGGGGTCCAGTTCGATGACGACCTCATCCTCCCGCGGCTCATACGTTTCCCAGGTCGGTTTGATCGTCAGACGGTCCGTCACCTTCAGCGGCTTGAAATACTGTTTCCAGGCATCGGCCCAATCTTCATCCTGCACCTGGGTCACTGCAATCGTGAACTCGCCTGCGTCATATCCGAATGCCGGCAATCCGGCCAGCGCTTCGCGCAACTGCGCAATGACGGCATCCATATCCGTCTCCTCGGCAAAATAGCCTTTGATTTCGGCATAGCCGGGCCGAATATCGTTTAGCGGCTTGTCGTACCACTGCCCCAAAGACGTATCCCGCGGTTTGTCCGATGACCACGATTCTTCTACCGATACGCCCGCCGCTCCAAACTCGTACATATAATGAGAAACCATTTCCTGAGATGTCTCTGTTGCCAGGACGGTCAATTCATGCCAGCGCAAATCCGTTCCTCCCTATGGTCAAACCATTGTTGACCTTCATTATACACGTTCGGAAAACAGATAGGCAAAGAAAAGAAGTTGCGGTTATTTTTCCACAAGCTGTCCTTGGAGCATTGGATGTTGCTACCATGGGAATTACTACAGGAACCTTAATGGGCGTGCTGCTAGTGGGGTGGCTATCACTGGGATTATTGATCGAGGATATGAATGGCATACTTCGTAATAGAAAGTCTCCTGTCGAGGCAGTTCCCGACGACAGATGTTAGTGGAGATTTCAACATGAAAAATACCTTGCCCGACGGGCAAGGCTCACACGCATGAAACCAACGCTGCCATGAAACATCTCTGGCAGCTAAGCACCACTGTCAATAAATCGGCACTGGCAACAGTCCCGACCTTGGCAAACAAATGCGATTCTGTCAACGCACATAACCGTTTGCCGCACGAATGACACTGATCGCTTGTTCAACCGCCATCGCGGGAATTTGCACCGACAGCGAAAAAGGCAAATCTGTTCCGGCATCTGCCGAAGTCATGCCAATACCGGCTTCATCCGCAAATTCCGCATGGGCAGAAGAAGGATGTGCCGCCGCTCCCGGGGGTTGTACCCTTTCGATCCGGAAACGGTTCCCGCGAAGCGCCGTCAATTTGCGCACAACCGACTCAGCCTGTTCCTGGGTTGCAAATTTCGCCTCGATGAATCGGAAGTCTGTCATGGTCGCTCCTTGTAGGCAGCAGCTCTTTGGTCGGCCTCTTTTGCCCGTTGCTGCGCTTCCCGGTCATCTTCATCTGCCAGCTCTTCCGTAAATGCCACATCTTCAGCCGACGTAACCGGCAAATTCGGAAAATGCTCCTGTTGGCTGAATATGGCGTGACGGATCATGCCGAACATGACTGTTTCCCCTTTCATGCGTTGAATTGCAACCGATTTTGGCTAGTATGCGCGGATGAACTATTGCTTATACAGTTGCCGTTCTTCAAAAAGAAACCGCCAGGGGGTTGTTTCCCTGACGGCATGCCGGCTGGATCACCAGATTGCCCGCCGCTATCCTGCAGCTGCAGCCTTAGTCTCCCAATATCGCTTTTTTCATCCGGTCGAAAATATTGTTGCTTTGCTCGTGCGTCGTTTCTCCGCTTTCGGCTGCGAACTGGCGGAGCAGTTCCTTTTGGGTTTCGGTCAGATTGGTTGGCGTCACCACTGTCACTTTCACGTGCTGATCGCCCTGTCCGTAACCCCGCAGCCTCGGCACGCCTTTGCCCTTCAGGCGGAAATAGGTGCCGGTTTGGGTTCCGGGGGGAATTTTGAGTTTCACTTTTTCCGTCAACGTGGGCACTTCCAGCTCATCTCCGAGCGCAGCCTGTGCAAAAGTCAGCGGTACTTCGCAATAGATGTCGTCGCCTTCCCGCTCGAAAAACTCGTGCTCCTTCACGCGCAACACGATGTACAAATCGCCGGGGGGCCCTCCGCGAAGCCCGCTTTCCCCTTCTCCGCTGACGCGCAATTGTGAACCGTCATCGACGCCCGCCGGAATTTTGATATGAATTTTTCTCTGTTTTTTCACCTGACCGCTGCCGCCGCAAGTGCTGCAACGTTCGCGGATCGTTTGGCCGCGCCCGCCGCAGGCCGAACAGGTGCGACGATTGACGATACGGCCGAATGGCGTGTTTTGGGCGATTTCCTGTTGGCCCGTACCGCGGCAGACCGAACACGTATCCGGCTTTGTCCCCGGCTTGGCTCCGCTGCCATGGCAGGTGTCGCACGTTTCGGTGCGCGGAATGGTGATATCCGTCTCCTTGCCGAAAACGGCTTCCTTGAATTCGATTGTCATCGTGTATTGCAAATCATTTCCGCGCTGCGGTGCGTTCGGATTGCGTCGGCTGCTGCCACCGCCGAAAAACATATCGAAAATATCGCCAAAACCACCCATGTCCCCGGAAAAGCCGCCGCCGCCAAAACCCGCCGACGGGTCTTCATGTCCGTAACGGTCATAACGCGCCCTGCGCTGATCATCGCTGAGGACATCGTAGGCTTCTTTCACTTCCTTGAACTTGGCTTCGGCATCGGGCGACTTGTTTACGTCGGGATGATATTTGCGGGCCAGACTGCGGTAAGCTTTTTTGATCTCGTCGGCAGAGGCTCCCCGTTTGACGCCAAGCACTTCATAATAATCTCGTTTGTCAGCCAACTCTCCACCCCCTCATGCGGGAAAGTCAAAGCTGTTCCTGGACGGACGTTGCCGAGGAACAGCCTTGACTTCCGGATTCATGCCGTTTACTTCTTGTCGTCGTCGACCACTTCATAATCGGCGTCGACCACGTTCTCCTTCTTGGCCGAACCGGTACTTTCATTTGACTGGTCGGAGCCGGACGCATTTTGCTGCGCTTGCTCATACAGTTTGACAGACAATTGTTGAACGACCTGCGTCAATTCCTCCGTTGCGGCCTTGATTTCCTGCAGGTTGTCGCCTTCGAGCGCTTTTTTCACTTTGGCTTTGGCGTCTTCGGCTTTCTGGATTTCGCCGGCATCGACTTTGTCGCCCAATTCCTTGAGCGTCTTCTCCACCGTGTAGACCAATTGGTCTGCGCTGTTGCGGGCTTCAACCAATTCACGCCGCTTGTTGTCCTCTTCCTTGTACAGTTCGGCTTCCTTCTGCATCCGCTCGATCTCTTCCTTGGTCAGGCCGCTGGAAGAAGTGATCGTAATTTTTTGGCTCTTGCCCGTTCCCTTGTCCAGCGCGGACACGTTTACGATACCGTTGGCATCGATGTCGAACGTGACCTCGATTTGCGGAATGCCGCGGGGCGCCGGCGGAATATCGGTCAACATGAAGCGGCCCAGCGTCTTGTTGTCTTTGGCCATGGCACGCTCGCCCTGAAGGACGTGGATTTCCACGGACGTCTGATTGTCCGCATAGGTGGAAAAGATCTGGGACTTGCTCGTCGGAATGGTCGTATTGCGCTCGATCATTTTGGTCATGACACCGCCAGCCGTTTCAATACCGAGTGACAGCGGGGTCACGTCCAGCAGCACGACATCCTTGACGTCGCCCGTGAGTACACCTGCCTGCACCGCTGCGCCCAGCGCAACAACTTCATCCGGGTTGACGCCCTTGCTCGGCTCTTTGCCGATCAGCTTCTTGATGGCTTCCACGACCGCGGGAATCCGGGTCGAACCGCCAACCAATACGACTTTGTCAATGTCTGCCGGTGTCAGGCCGGCATCGGACAACGCCTGGCGTGTTGGCCCCATCGTGCGTTCAACGAGGTGGGCGGTCATTTCATCAAATTTGGCACGGGTCAGATTGACCTCCAGGTGTTGCGGTACGCCATCGACCACGGTGATGAACGGCAGCGAGATCGTCGTGGACAACGTGCCCGACAGTTCCTTTTTCGCTTTTTCCGCTGCATCTTTCAGGCGCTGAACCGCCGCTTTGTCTTTCATCAGATCGACGCCGTGCTCTTTTTTGAATTCGGCAGCCAGCCAATCCATGATGGCCTGGTCGAAATCGTCACCGCCAAGATGGTTGTCACCGCTGGTCGCCTTTACTTCAAAGAAGCCGTCGCCCAGTTCGAGAATGCTGACGTCGAATGTACCGCCGCCCAGGTCAAAGACGAGGATGGTATGGTCTTCGCTTTTCTCCAGGCCGTAAGCCAATGCCGCGGCTGTCGGTTCGTTGACGATCCGCAGCACTTCAAGGCCGGCGATGGTGCCCGCATCCTTGGTGGCCTGGCGCTGGCTGTCATTAAAATAAGCGGGCACGGTAATGACCGCTTTCGTCACCGGTTGACCCAGATAGGCTTCCGCATCGGCTTTCAGCTTTTGCAAGATCATGGCGGAAATTTCCTGGGGGGTATATTCTTTGCCGTCAATCGTCACTTTGTGGTTTGTTCCCATATGACGCTTGATGGAAATAATGGTGCGATCCGGGTTCGTAATGGCTTGCCGCTTGGCTGTTTCCCCGATCACCCGCTCGCCGTCCTTTTTGAAACCGACGACCGACGGTGTCGTGCGGCTGCCTTCCGCATTGGGAATAACGACGGCTTCGCCACCCTCCATTACCGCCACGCAGGAGTTGGTGGTGCCCAGGTCGATGCCGATTACTTTGCTCATCTAATTGATCCTCCCTATATTGTGAAACGAATTCGTTTAACCGCTCACTTTGACCATTGCAGGCCGCAGTACTTTATCCTTGAGCCAATAGCCATTTTGCAGCACTTCCACAACAATGCCTTCCTCATGTTCTTCGCTTTCCACCCGCATGACCGCCTGATGCAATTCGGGGTCAAACGGCACGCCAACCGCTTCCATGATGCGAAGACCTTCGCCTTCCAGCACCTGCAGCAGTTGACGGCGAATCATGTCCATTCCTTTATAGAAAGATTGTTGTTCTTCACTTTCTGCGCCAACCTGCATGGCCCGCTCAAAATTATCGAGAACCGGCAACAGCTGTCCAACGAGTTTTTGGGAGGCGTATTGTACGAGCTCTTCCTTCTCCCGTTGCGTCCGCCGCCGGTAATTGTCAAAGTCAGCCTGTACCCGGAGGTACCGGTTATAGTTTTCTTCCGCTTGCTTCGTCAGCTCTGCCAATTGCCGGGCAACCGGATCATCCGGCTGTTCCTCTCCGGTAGCCGTTTCGGACGTCTCGCCCCCGGCTTCTGCCGATTGCTCATCGGCTTGGGCAGTCGTATCTTCCGGATTCGGGATTTCCTCTGTCATGACGGAATTCCCCTCGAGATTGGCCGCATCGTCACGAGCCTCATTCTGTTCCGCCATTGTATCCCGCTCCTCTTTTTCTTTGCTTTCCGAAATGCTCATGATTGGACATTCACCTCCTTATCCCGCATGCCTTCCCGATGCTGGCACCCAATCATTTCAAGCCGCGGGACAACAGCACATCAATTTCCTTGGAAATAAAATCCAGCAAACTCATGACTTTGCCATATGCCATGCGGGTCGGACCCAAAATGCCGATCGTGCCGAGCGATTGCCCGTTGATCGAGTAGGTCGCGGTAATCAGGCTGCACTGATTGATCGCTTCCATCATATTCTCCGTACCGATGCGAACCTGGATGCCATCGGAACCGTTTTGCATCATTTGCGCAATATTCGCCGTCTCTTCCAGTGTGTCCAGAATCACCTTCGCCTTGTCAACATCCTTGAATTCAGGCTGTGTCAACATGTTGGCCGCCCCGCTCAAATACACGCGCGGGTCCTTCTGATCGGACAGGGATTGTTCCAGACGGTGAATGATTTCCTCGCAACGGGTGACATAGCGTCTGAGCTCGGTCGCAATTTCGCTGTGCAAGACCGATTTGATTTGATAGAATGGAACGCCATGCAGCTTGTCGTTCAACAGGTTGACGACTTTGTGCAGGTCCCGGATATCAAAATCTTCGGGAATTTCCATCGTACGGTGTTCCACATGGCCGGCATCCGTCACGATAATCGCAACCGCGGAATGCTCATTCAGCGGTACAAGCTGAAAATGCTTCAGCTTAGTCTGGAAAATCTCCGGACCAAGCACAATGGATGTGTATTTGGTCATTTGGGACAAAATTGTCGCAACATGACCGGTAACATCTTCCCAATGCATCATTTTTTTGGCGAAAAACGCCCGGATGGTACGCACATCTTCTTCCTGGACGCCGATGGGTTCTATCAAATGGTCGACATAATAGCGGTAGCCTTTGTTCGACGGAATCCGTCCGGCAGATGTATGCGGTTGTTCCAGCAGTCCCAGTTCTTCCAGATCGGCCATCTCGTTGCGAATGGTAGCCGGACTGAACGTTACGCCGCTTCGCTTGGAGATGCTGCGCGAACCGACCGGTTCCGCAGAACGAATATAATCATCCACAATCGCAGCGAGAATCATCCTTTGCCGGTCGCTAAGCATTCAACATCCCTCCATGTGTTAGCACTCGAATGAGCAGAGTGCTAAAAGCTATTACAAAAATACCAAACCCCTCCGATCGTGTCAAGGACGTTCCGGCAGTGTTTGGCATGTCGATTGCATTTCAGGCGCTGCATTTCCGGCATGTCTCTGCGGCTTTAGACAGCGCGGTCCCGGCAAGTCGCAGCCGCATCGGTGCAGCGCGATCAATGGAGCAATTTGAGTACCGCAATTTCGTCACAGCAATGCTGTTTTGGACAGTGAACGCAATCCGTCCATACTTTTTCGGGGAAAATTTCCTTATCTACCACTTCAAAACCGTTTTTCTTGAAAAAATCGACCGCATAAGTCAACGCCATCACCTTGGGAACGCCTAACCGACGCGCTTCTTCCAGCAAGGCATCAACCAGGCGGCTTCCCACTCCGTGACCCTTGTAGCCTTCCACAATGCCGAGGGAGCGAATTTCCACCAGATCCACGCCCAGCCGGAACAGCGAACCGCATCCGATCAAGCGGCCGTTGTCCTCCGCCACGACAAACGAGTCGATGTGCCGGAGCAATGCTTCACGCGAGCGCGGCAGCATAATGCCCTGTTCTGCATACCCCTGGATGAGCGCATACAATGGTTCGACGTCGGCGGGTTGCGCTTTGCGGCAAATGATGGTTACATTCACGAGTCTCCCTACTTTCCGGCAACCTATGATCAATGTGTATAAATATACAGCATGAAGAATGAATTTGCAACAAACAATTTGGTCAGATGAACGCGCCGAATACTTCGTTGCCGAGAAAAACGCCGCGTGCCGTCAAACGGTATCCTTCCTCCGACGGGATTCGTTCCAGCAGTCCCTGTTCCATAAGCCGGTCCAATGTTTCACCAAATATAGCGCCAATCTGCCGGCCACTGCCAAATTGTGCCGCGAAATCCGCTTGTTTGACGCCCTCCAGCATGCGCAGACCCACCATCATGAAATCTTCCATCGCCTCGCGGGTCGTTACGGGATGGGTTTCCAGCCGGGGCAATTGCCGCTGCGCACTGTCGATGTAGGCTTGTACGCCCCTGACATTGGAATGGCGCCATCCGCGGGCGTATCCGTGGGCGCCGGCGCCAAGGCCATAATACGGTTCATTGCGCCAGTATGTCCGATTGTGTCTGCTTTCATATCCTGGGCGGGCAAAATTGCTGATCTCATAATGGCGATAGCCCGCTTCCGTCAGCCGGTCGATCAGAAATTGATACATCGCGATTTCCTCTTCCTCTTCCGGAAGCGGCAGTTCACCACGTTGATAAAGCCGATAGAACAGCGTATTTTCTTCGATTTTCAAACTATAGAGCGAATAATGGGGCAAATCGAGCGACAAAGCCCGATCAACACTATCCTCCAAATGATGAAGCTTCTGGTTCGGCAGTCCGAACATCAGATCGATCGACAGGTTGGCAAAACCTGCCGCCCTGGCGTTTTCAATGCTTCGGACGACATCCTCCGCCTGGTGAATCCGTCCGATTGTCCGCAACAGTTCATGATCAAACGTCTGCGCGCCGAAGCTGATCCGGTTCACGCCGCCTTCCCGCATCGCCGCCAGTTTTTCCGGATCGGTCGTACCGGGGTTTGCTTCCATTGTATATTCGGCATCGGGCGCAAGCGGAAAATGGCGCCGGACGGACGCAAGAAATCGTGTCATTTGCGCGGGGGTCAGCACCGTCGGCGTGCCGCCGCCGACAAAAACGGTGTCAATCCGTTCGGGCGGGAGTGCTTCGACAGTCAGCGCCATTTCCCGTTCCAGGGCATCCAGGTACGCGTCGATCGGCTGGCCTTCGGCCACGTAGGAATTGAAATCGCAGTAAAAGCACTTGTTCGTGCAGAACGGAATATGGATGTACAGCGCCCTGGGCGTCCAGGCATGCAGCGGGATTGGCGTCTCGCTGGAAGTGGATGTTGCCTTGCCGGCTCCTTGCATCGACTCCCCGGCCCTGTCCGACGAAATGCCATCACGTGCCTCATCCTCCGGTTTTGCTTGTCGCATGCCTGACACCCCCTACAGTTTCCGTTTCGGCGTAAAAAACAGGCCTGCTTTCAACAGGCCGTCAAGAAATAATAATATCATACATCGGTATGATGGTTTGGTCAAAAGAAAAAACGCCCGGCCAAAAGACCAGGCGGCATTGGGCAAATGTTTTTGAATAAGTAGTACTAAAAAAGTTGCAAAATATCAATCGTTGTCCAGCTTCAGCACTGCCATGAACGCCTCCTGGGGTACTTCGACATTGCCAACCTGTTTCATCCGCTTTTTGCCTTCCTTCTGCTTTTCCAGCAGTTTGCGTTTGCGTGTGATGTCGCCTCCATAACATTTGGCCAGCACGTTTTTGCGCATCGCCTTGATCGTCTCGCGGCTGATGATCTTCTGTCCGATCGCCGCCTGGATCGGCACCTCGAACATTTGCCGCGGGATCAGATCTTTCAGCTTTTCACAGATGACGCGGCCCCGCTGATAGGCGCGTTCCCGGTGTACGATGAATGAAAGCGCATCGACTTTTTCGCCATTGAGCAGGATGTCCATCTTGACCAGATTGGATGCCCGGTATCCGCTCAGTTCGTAATCGAAAGAAGCGTAACCTTTGGTGCTGGATTTGAGTTGGTCGAAAAAGTCATAGACGATTTCCGCCAGCGGAATTTCATATTTCAGCGTGACCCGATTGGTATCCAGATATTGCATGTCGACAAATTCGCCGCGCTTGCTCTGGCACAATTCCATGATGGCTCCGACGTAATCGTTTGGCACAATGATGGATGCCAGGACATAGGGCTCCTCTACCCGGTCGATCTTGCCCTGTTCCGGATATTCGGACGGATTGGAAATATCCAGCGTCTGGCCGTTGGTCAGCGTTACCTTGTAGATGACGCTTGGCGCCGTCGTAATCAGCGGAATGTTGAATTCCCGTTCAATCCGTTCCTGGATGATTTCCATGTGCAGCATACCGAGAAATCCGCAGCGGAATCCGAATCCGAGCGCCTGGGAAGTTTCCGGCTCAAACCGCAGCGAAGCGTCGTTCAGTTCCAGCTTCTCCAGCGCATCCCGCAAGTCGTTATAGTCCGTGGAATCAATCGGATACAAACCGCAGAACACCATCGGATTGATCCGGCGGTAGCCCGGCAAAGGTTCGGCGGTCGGATTGTTCGCGTCTGTAATCGTATCACCGACCCGCGTGTCCTTTACATTTTTGATGGACGCCGTCACGTAGCCGACCTCGCCCGGCCCCAGTTCATCCACCGGCGTCGCGCGCGGACGGAACGTGCCGACTTCAACCACGTCGAATACGGCCCCCGTCCCCATGAATTTGATGCGCGTGTTGGCATCGATTTTGCCATCAATGACACGAATATAGCAGACGACACCTTTGTAGGCATCATAGTGGGAATCGAAAATGAGCGCTTTCAGCGGCTTGTTCCGGTCGCCTTGCGGCGCGGGAATTTTGTGGACGACCTGTTCCAGAATCTCCTTGATGCCGATGCCGTTTTTCGCCGAGGCAAGCACCGCATCGCTGGCATCAAGACCGATAACGTCCTCGATTTCCTGCTTCACCCGTTCCGGTTCGGCACTGGGCAAGTCGATTTTGTTGACGACCGGCAAAATTTCCAGATTGTTCTCCAGCGCCAGATAAACATTTGCGAGTGTCTGGGCTTCAATGCCCTGGGCGGCGTCCACGATCAGCAGGGCTCCTTCGCAAGCAGCCAGGCTGCGCGATACTTCATAGGTAAAATCGACATGCCCCGGCGTATCGATCAGATGCAGCGTATAGGTTTCGCCATCGTCAGCCTTGTACTGCAACTGGACAGCCTGCATTTTGATCGTAATGCCGCGTTCCCGCTCCAGGTCCATCGAATCGAGCACCTGATCCTGCATCTCGCGCGAAGACAAAGCGCCCGTATATTCCAAAATGCGGTCGGCCAGCGTCGATTTGCCATGATCGATATGGGCGATAATGCAAAAATTGCGGATATGGCTCTGTTTCACTCGTGCATCAGCCATCAGATCTTCGTACCCTCCAAGCGAACCATGCATCAAATGAATATCACTTCATTATAGCAATTGGCTGGACAACCGGCAATCCGGCTTCTCAACGAGCAAATTCCAAACGCTGATTTTTATTCCAAATTATTCTTGACATGGATGACAGATGAACTTTATTATTTATTCATAGTTTACACATCGGATTAGTCTTATATAACGCCGCCGACAACCGTTCAAAAAAGACGATTCGACAAACCACCAAAAGGAGAGGTCATCCATGCAAAACAGAACAATCAAATCGGCTTCCGGCCGCAAATTCGCCCTCGGGCTGCTGCTCTTGCTCGTCCTGGCGATTGTCTCCGCATGCGGAAACAATGGCGACAAGGAAACCCAGGCAGCGCAAGGTAACGCCGACGCCAAGGAAACCAGAGACATTACCATCCGGATCGGCTATCAAAAATACGGCACCATCAACATTTTGAAAGCAAAAGGTTCGCTGGATCGCCGTCTGGCGGAGGAACGCAACATCAAAATCGAGTGGACGGAATTTCCAGGCGGACCGCAATTGCTGGAAGCGCTGAACGTAGGCAGCATCGATGTCGGTCATACGGGCGAGGCACCGCCGATCTTTGCACAGGCCGCCGGTGCGCCGCTGGTCTATCTGGCACATGAACCCCCGAGCCCGAAGAGCGAAGCCATCCTCGTTCCCAAAGATTCGCCGATTCAATCCGTCGCCGATCTGAAAGGCAAAACGGTCGTGCTGAACAAAGGTTCGAACGTACACTATCTGCTCGTCAAGCTGCTGGAACAAGCCGGACTATCCTATTCGGACGTTGACGTTAAATATTTGCCGCCTGCCGACGCGCGCGCCGCATTCGAAAAAAGCAACGTTGACGCCTGGGTCATCTGGGACCCGTTCCTTGCGGCAGCGGAAACGGCTACCGGCGGCAAAATATTGGCCGATGGCACAGGCGTTGTCGCCAATCACGAATTTTACCTGGCGACACGCAAGTTTGCCGAAAGCTATCCGGATCTGGTCAGGATTTTGCTGGAAGAGGCGGACAATATCGACACCTGGGCCAAGGAAAATCAACGGGAACTGGCCGAGCTGCTGACACCGCAGCTTGGCATAGACGTAGCGTCGCTTGAATTGGCAGCAGGTCGCCGCGCATACGGCGTCCAGCCGATTGACGACGAGCTGGTTCAGGCGCAGCAGGCCATTGCTGACACGTTTCATGAACTTGAACTGATTCCCAAAAAGCTGGATATTCGCGATGCCATTCTGAAATAGTCATTCATATTTCCGAAAGGAGAATACACATGAACGTTTTCTGGTTTATTCCAACGCACGGTGACGGCCGTTATCTGGGCACATCGCAAGGCGCACGGGCAGTCGATGGCGAATACATGCGGCAAATTGCCGAAGCAGCTGACCGGCTTGGCTTTCAGGGGGTTTTGATTCCGACGGGCAGTTCCTGTGAAGATCCCTGGATCGTGGCTTCCTCCCTCGTGCCCGTTACAAGACGCCTGAAATTTCTGGTGGCCGTGCGCCCTGGACTCATGTCCCCGACGGTAGCCGCGCGCATGGCGTCTACGCTGGACCGCATATCCGGCGGCAGGCTGCTCATCAATGTTGTCGCTGGCGGCGATCCGGTCGAACTGGCCGGGGACGGTCTGTTCCTGGAGCATGCGGAACGCTATCAACTGACAGATGAATTCCTGACCGTCTGGCGCAAGGAAATGGCCGGAGAAACCGTTAATTTTGAAGGACGCCACATCAAGGTCAAAGACGGGCATCTGGTATATCCGCCGATCCAGCAGCCGCATCCGCCGCTCTGGTTCGGCGGCTCTTCCGCCGTTGCCCAGCAAGTGGCGGCCGATCATGTCGACGTCTATTTGACCTGGGGTGAACCGCCGGCAGACGTTGCCGAAAAAATCGCAACCGTCCGCAAATTGGCAGAATTGAGGGGACGGAAAATACGGTTTGGCATCCGCTTGCATGTCATCGTCCGGGAGACGGACGAAGAAGCATGGCGCGCAGCCCATGAACTGATCCGCCATGTCGACGACCGGACGATTGCCGAAGCCCAGCGCATCTTCAGCCGCTTCGACTCCGTCGGACAGCAGCGCATGACCAGACTCCATCATGGAAACCGGTCCAATCTCGAAATCAGCCCCAATCTCTGGGCCGGTATCGGTCTGGTGCGCGGCGGCGCGGGAACGGCGCTCGTGGGCAGTCCGGAAACGGTCGCGGCACGCATGAAGGAATACGAAGCGCTTGGCATCGAAACGTTCATTTTTTCCGGTTATCCCCATCTGGAAGAAGCCTATCGCGTCGCAGAGCTGCTGTTCCCGTTGCTGTCGCTTGAGCAACCTGCGCTCCCGGGTCCTTCCTCCATCAGTCCTTTCGGCGAACTGATCGCCAACTCGGTAAGGCCGACGCCTAGAGCCTCGGCGCATTGAGGAGGAAACCATTGCCATGATTCGCAAGCTGCATAACCGATTCCCGGCTTCCACGCTGCCATGGTATCTGCCCTTATTCATATTGCTGGTCTGGCAACTGACGGGAAGTCTGGGCATATTGCCGGAGAGAACGATGCCCACGCCGCTGCAGGTCGTGCAGGCCGGATGGCAGTTGCTGCTGGACGGGACGCTGTTCACGTCGATCGGCATCAGCTCGATGAGAGCCATCACCGGTTTTTTGATTGGCGGTTCGATCGGGTTTTTGTTCGGACTGCTGAACGGGTTGATCCCGTTATCGGAAAAACTGACCGATTCGACCTTCCAGATGATTCGCAACGTTCCCCATCTGGCCATGATCCCGCTTGTCATCGCGTGGTTTGGCATCGATGAAGAAGCCAAAGTTTTTCTGGTTGCGCTTGGCGTCATGTTTCCGATCTACCTGAACACGCTGCATGGCATCCGGTCGGTCGATCCCGGCCTGATCGAAATGGGCCGCATTTACGGATTGCGCAACCTACAGCTTTACCGCAAGGTGATTCTGCCCGGCGCCATGCCTTCGATTTTGGTCGGCCTGCGATTTTCCCTGGGGATCATGTGGATTACGCTGATCGTGGCCGAAACGATTGCCGCAGATTCGGGCATCGGCTATATGGCGATGAACGCCCGGGAATTTTTCCAGCTGGATGTCGTCGTCCTCAGCATATTGCTCTATGCCCTGCTGGGCAAATTATCCGACTTGATCGCCAAGTGGCTGGAAAGGAGATGGCTGCAATGGCACCCGCATTACGCAACGAAGTCCTCGCCCGCGAAAGTACAGTAGCGGAAGAAGCGGCGCTCCGGGAACATGCGGCCCCGCACGCATTGACGAAGGCAAACGGGACGTTCACGGAAGGTCCTCGCGGCGTATCGATCTCTTTGCGCAACGTGACGAAACAGTTTGGCGACAAAGTCGTGCTGCGCCATTTGAATCTGGAGATCGAGCCGGGCAAATTCATCGCCATCGTCGGCCGGAGCGGCTGCGGCAAAAGTACGCTGCTCAGGTTGCTGGCCGGCCTGGAAACCGCCAGCAGCGGCGAATTGCTGCGGGAACATGCGGCGATTGACGGAATCGATCCGGATACACGATTCATGTTCCAGGATTCGCGCCTGTTGCCCTGGCAGACCGTGCTGGACAACGTGAAGCTGGGGCTGAACGGGTTCAATTCCGTGGATGCAAATCGCAAGGCGCATGCCGCGCTGAAGCTGGTTGGCCTGGAAGACCGGGCAAACGATTGGCCTTCGGTCCTCTCGGGCGGGCAACGGCAACGCGTCGCATTGGCCCGCGCGTTGGTCGGCAATCCGCGGTTACTGCTGTTTGACGAACCGCTTGGCGCACTCGATGCGCTGACGCGCATCGATATGCAGCGGCTCATCGAACATTTGTGGAAACAGCGGGGATTTACGGCTGTGCTCGTGACACATGATGTCAGCGAGGCTGTTGCGCTGGCCGACCGGGTCATCCTGATCGAAGAAGGCCGCGTTGCACTGGACGTCTCCATAACATTGGCACGTCCGCGCATCAAAGACAGCGGCTTCGCCCATTTCGAAAAACTGATTCTGGAACGCGTCATGTCCCCGTCATCCCATACGGAAGACAGAACGGAAACGGAGTTCGACATTTGAGCAGATCACGAAGATCCAGCCTGAAAAAACTTGCGAAAAAACAAAAAGACGTCCGGTGCGGTTCATGCGACCGCAAAGGACGTCTTTCTTGCATCTCCCGTCATCCAAACACCCGCCCAAAGGGCGATCAGGCGGAGGCGGTTACCGGCTGCAGGACGTTTGCGAGTGCATCTGCCGTTTTCGCCAGCCGTGCAGTCAATTCTTCATCCAGCGTGAAGGTCCCTTCTCCCGTCCGGACCACCTGCGTGTCGACCGCATAGGCACCAGCCAGCAACAGACGCGCACCAAGCGCGGATAACACCGGCTTCAATGCATAATCGATCACGAGCAGGTTGGAAATGGACCCGCCAATGAAGATCGGCAGCACCGGCTTGTCGGCAAATGCGTCCCGCGGCAGCAGATCCAGGTACGACTTCAAAATGCCGCTGTACGATGCCTTGAAAACCGGACTTGCCACAATGACCGCATCTGCTGCAGCCACCCTGCGATTGGCTTCCTCAACCACCGGACTGTCGAATTTCGCACCAATCAGCACGTCCGGCGGCAATTCGGATACATGAAGCCAATCAGCCGAAATCCCTCTCTCTGCCAGACGCCGCTCCACTTCCTGCAATACGCCGGTCAATCGGGAGGCCGGACTTGGACTCCCGGTAATGATGATCACTTTGCTCATCAACAATCGTTTCTCCTTATGAAATAATTATTCCTATCATTTTAGTGTGCTTAATTTGCTAAATCGTACCATAACATCATATTAGCGTCAACCACAAATGTACAGAATTCGCTCTCCGATCAAGAACCGGTTACTTTGTCAAAAAGCGAGACGACAAACCGGATGCCACCGCTGGAGATTTCGTGCAAGGTTTTGGCCGTGGCCGATGAAACCCGGTCAATCAGCGGCACTTTGTCCTGGCGCGGGATGACGATGCCGGAATCATACACGATCGTCTGCGGACGGTTTTGGCGCGGCGGCAGCGTCCAGTCTCCCGATGCATTGCTTGGAGCGGATGGTGCAGTGGCCATCGGATAGTCCAGCGGGCCATACACCCGTTCTATGCCGCGTGTGGACAAATCCATGCCATAAAGCACGGCGAAAGCGATAACCCCTGCGAGCATCAACAATTTCACAGAATCGTTCCTCACCAGAATCCCTCCCCGACTGATTGCTATTGTCCGTCCGCCTGGCCCGATACCGCTTGCGCATTCTGGCTCTCCCAATAGATTTCCGCGATGACTTCAGCCAATGCGTCGGCCGTGCGATAGCATTCCCTGAGCGTATTTTCGATGCCCCCGATTTCGATCAGCACACTTTCCGTGGATACCGATTGATTGTATTCCCCGTTGCCATTGGCCGCACTTTTCCCCCAAATCCCCCGTGACAAACCCGGGTAGCGCTGTTCCAATTTTTCGTGAATGCGGCTGGCAAACGCTTCGTTTTTCTTCCAGTCCGGATTTTTGTGACCGATGATGAAGTACACCTGGGCATAATCCACCCCGTTGATCGTTGCGGTCGTTTTGCTGCGGCGCTGGGAATCCCGGTGGATGTCAAAGAAATATTGCAAACGGGGATTCTCCGCCATCGCCTGACGGACGGTTTCCAGCGAATATTTATAGGAAGCGTTCCATTGATAGGATTTGACGGTTGTCGCATAATCGGTCGAGGAATGCAATGCGCCGACGCCTCTGGCTTCCAATTGGTTCGCCAGACGTTTGCCGACCAGCGTAATGTTGATTTTGCTGTCGGACGGGTCCTTGCTGGTTGCATCCAATTCCGGCAACCAGGATTCACGATTGTGGCTATGATAGATCAATACGGCTTTGTGCCGAATCTCATCCGCTTCACTGGCATCAGGGTCATCGGGCTGCGATGCCGGCGGCGTGCTGCCTTTCTGGACGGGTGAGCGCAGATCCGGTTGCCCGGCCTGGAGCACCGGCGGCGAATCTGCACCCGACGGATGCGGCGAAGGAGACAAATCCTGTCCCACGCCAGCAGACGGACCGCGATCTTCCGGCCCCTCGTCATCTCCGCCTGAACCCGGGCGCAACAGGATGGAAGGTTCCAGGCTTGCGCCTGGCAATTCAAACGCCAGCAAACTGCGCGGATCGTCCGGGTTGAGATCGGTCAACAACCGCACGAAGAATGACGCCAGCTTGCCGGACCGGTATGGCGACGATTCGCCCGAGACAGGCAGATGCGGCAGTTCGGCACCCAGCATCGATTCAAAAAAACGGCCGGATACCGACGCGGCGAGTCCTTTCATCGTTTGCACCGGTGAAACGCTGTAAGATTGCTGGATCATGCCCGCCAGACCCACGATGATGAAGAGCAGCATCGAACAGAGACAGAGGAAGAAGTAAGTTCGGCTGGCAGCGATGACTTTCCGGACACGGTACCAGTACAGGCGCCAATGTCCCGAAACGGCAACGGTCTTCAACGGATTCATCCTCCTGTCCGGTCCCGGTTGGACCGACTCTCTTTTTGTACAGGTAATGAATCTTATGAGATTATCAATTTGGTTAGAACGCAAAAAAGAAGATTTATAGAGTCCGAAGCAGACAAACTGCCTCCCGCCACTTGCGGGAGGCGACTGTCAAGCATGACAACCGGATCAATGCGTATATGCGGCGACATTGTCCGAATCGATCGCTTCATGCAGAGCAGCGTTCAAGCCACTGGCCAAAATGTTGGCAATGTCCTCCATGAACTTGTCGATTTCTTTCGGGGTGACCAGCAGATCGTGACCAAGCGGCTGCAACACTTCACGCACGAGCCCAAGCCGTTCCTGTTCCGACAGATTGCCAAATAAACCGAACAACACCTGCGTGTTTGACGTTTGCTGCTTCATATGATCAAACACCATATCCAGCGTATTGTTCACGATTGTGGAAGCGTAGACGACGGTCGGCACACCGATGGCAATGACCGGAACACCCATAATCTCTTTCGTCAGACCGCGGCGTTTGTTGCCAATGCCGGAACCCGGATGGATGCCGGTATCCGCAATCTGGATGGTCGTATTCACACGATCCAGCGATCTGGAAGCAAGCGCATCGATGGCGATGATGATGTCCGGCTTCGCCTTTTCAACGACACCGGCAATGATGTCGCTGGACTCGATGCCCGTCGTTCCCATCACGCCCGGCGCAATCGCGCTGACAGGCCGATAACCAGGCGCCACTTCATTGGGCATCAACTCGAAATAGTGGCGGGTCACCATCACATTTTCCACCACAAGCGGCCCCAAGGCGTCCGGCGTGACATTCCAGTTGCCCAAACCCGCAATCAGCACGCTGGCACTGCGGGTGACGCCAATGCGCGCCAGAAACGCCTCGAACTCCTGCGCAAATTTCGTCGCCACCTTGTCCTGCAGATCGGTGTCGCCCTTGCGCAATTCCGGCACCTCAAGCGTTACGTAATGTCCGCGCATTTTGCCGATCCTCCGGGAACCTTCCTCCGTCTGGATGTGCATGCGCGTGACCTTGATGCCATTCGTCTGTTCCGATTCGGTCCAGACACCGGGAATCGAACCACCTGAAGCAGCCATTTCCTGGGCTTCCAGTGCAAGATCGGTTCGTGTGCAATAGAGGTTCAGATCCATGGTCATCAGATTGATACGACTCCTTTCGCCGAGGAAGACAGTGGGAAATTCCTGTCAATCGTCTGTGAAAATGTCACCATAACTCGTCTGTGAAAATGTCACCTTTGAAGTGTTCCGAAGCCACCCTTAGGTGGCTTGGACTGTTGTTGATTGTGTGCTATTCTTAAATTGGTTTTTG